>Ga0207160_1015_pt1 | contig 56883 bp, 48 predicted proteins | sample Alteio_BWMinHeat_21_FD_153510 | JGI IMG/M metagenome (GOLD analysis project Ga0207160, IMG submission 153510) | Enriched cells from forest soil in Barre Woods Harvard Forest LTER site, Petersham, Massachusetts, United States -... | ecosystem: Environmental > Terrestrial > Soil > Temperate forest >... | reverse complement strand
TTGTACCTGAACAATGCGCTGATTTTTTAAACAAACTAACCGAAGTATATATACTGAATAGTATTGAGCAAAAAAACCTTTTGGCAAGTAATTCGATTAAATTTATCGACACTCAGATTGAACAAATAGCAGAAGAGTTAAAGCAGATAGAAGACGATATGCTTGAATTTAAAAGTAATAAAGGCATTGTAGATGTTGATGCAGAGTCGAAACTATTTTTAGAACAAGTAAAAGGGTTTGATGAGAAAATATCGGAAAATAATGTTCAGCTTAGTTTTATAGATTATTTAGAAAAATATATAAAAGAGAATAAAAAGATAAATGATATAACACCCAGTAGTCTTGGCATTGCAGACCCGTTACTTATTAAATTAATTGCAGGATTAAGCGAACTTGAAAATGAAAGAGACAGACGTAATTACGATTCTAAACCTAATAACCCAATTGTTGAAGGGCTTGATTTACAAATAAAGAAAGCAAAAAATGCAATTCTTGAATCACTTAACAGTATCAGGCAGAATTATCTCATTCTTCAAAAAGAGGCTAATCTGCAATTAGGAAAAATTGAAGGCAAAATAAAAAGTATGCCAAAAACCGAAATTGAGTTGATAAGCATTAAACGACAGTTTACTATTAAAGAAGGTTTGTACGTTTATTTATTACAAAAGCGATCAGAAACAGCTATTCTTTTAGCATCAACAGTTTCGGATAACAGGGTAATAGATAAGGCAGAACCATCATACGACCCAATTAAACCTGTAAAAAGTAAAACAAATGCTATAGCCGTTGTATTGGGATTACTTTTTCCTGCACTTATTATTTCTATTAGAAATATGTTAAATGATAAAATTGTAGATAAAGATGTATTAGAGAGTAACACAAAAATTCCCTTAATGGGCATTATTGGGTTTAATGAAAATAATTTTAATTTATTTTCGGAACAAAAACCTAAAGCTGTATTTTTAGAAGCCTTACGCACGATTCGTACCAACATTAATTATTTTTTTAGTGAAAACAAAAGCAATAAAAAGCAAAACGTTATTTTAGTTACATCTTCAATAAGCGGAGAAGGAAAAACATTTTGCGCTTATAATTTATCAGGCATTTTTGCTTTATCAGAAAAAAAGACGGTATTGGTTTGTTTAGATATGCGTAAACCAAAAATAATTGATGGTGTAAAATCGAAACACGATAAAGGGATGAGTAACTACCTGGCCGGTACATCAACTATAGAAGAAGTAATTCAGCATATTGATGCAGTTCCTTATTTGAATATTATTTTTTCAGGCCCAATACCTCCTAATCCATCTGAACTTTTATTTAAAGAAAAAATGGATGAATTATTTAGTTATTTAAGTAAAGAATATGATTATGTTATTGTAGATACCCCACCAGTAGGATTGGTAACAGATGGTATTGTGTTATCAAAATACTCGGACGTAAATATTTATGTAGTAAGGCAAAATGTTACAAGGAAACAACACATACAATTTATAAATAAATTGTATGAGGAAGGAAAAATTAAAAACCTTGGTATTGTTTTTAATGCGGTAAAAGATTCTTCATCAGGTTATGGCTACGGATATGGTTACGGTTATGGATACGGAGGATATGGCTATGGGGATGAGAACGAAAACAAAAAGAAAAACAAATTGCAACGTATATTTAGTAAAAAAACTTCTGCTTAATTTTATTTTATAAAGTGTGAAAGCGTGATGGAGTTGATTCATAAAATAAAAGAATTTAATTTAAAAACTTATTTTACCGTAGGTCATAGCAGAAGTGTTAAGGCCAAAAAAAACATACTTGCATCTGTTTTAATAAAGGGTATAAGTGTTTTAACTAGCTTTGTTTTAGTGCCGCTTACTATTAATTACTTAACACCGGTTAATTATGGTATTTGGCTTACTTTATATAGCATTATTAGTTGGTTTGGTTTACTGGATATTGGATTGGGAAATGGGTTAAGAAACAAGTTTGCGGAATCAGTTGCTAATGGAGATAAAAATACCGCACGTACCTATTTAAGTACTGCTTATGCCATGCTTGGCATGATTATGGGCGCTGCCTGTGCTTTGTTTTTAATTTGCAACCATTATTTAAATTGGGCAGAGATACTAAATGTAAGCTCTGAAAAAACTAAAGAGTTGACTAAAGTTACAGCTATTATTTTTAGTACATTTTGTTTGCAACTAGTGGTTAAATTAATTAGTGCTGTGTTGCTGGCCGACCAGAAAACAGCCATATCAGGGGCATTAAATACTGCTTGTAGCATTTTATCTTTACTTGTAATTTTTGTTCTATCAAAAACTACGCATGGTTCATTAATATATATGGCAATAACAATAGGGGCAATAAATGTTGTAGTACCATTTGTTGCCAGTGCATGGTTTTATAGAACTTATTATAAAGACTACTCTCCCTCTTTTAAGTTTGTTGATTTTAGTTATGGAAAAAAATTAATGACAGTAGGTGTTATGTTTTTTCTTTTTCAGTCGACTGCATTAATTGTGGTAGCTACTGATAATATAATTATTACCAGGATGTTTGGTGCAGAAGAAGTAACACCTTATAATATTGCTTTAAAATACTTTACACCTATAACTCTTGTATTTACTATTATATCAGCTCCCTTATGGAGCGCTTATACCGAATCGTTTGCTAAAAAAGATATCGATTGGATAAAACGAATTACAGGCAAAATGGTGCGAATTTGGTTTTTAATGGTGCTTGCTGTTGTGCCCATGATTTTTTTCTCAGGCTTTGCCTATGAGCTTTGGGTGGGTAAGGAAATTAAGATTTCGACCAGACTTACTACGTGGATGGCTTTATATACTTTGTTAGCATCGTGGAATCAAATTTTTGGTAACTTTATTAATGGTGTAGGAAAGTTTAGGGTAGGGTTTTATATTTCTATATTTACAGCTATAATTAACATACCCTTATGTATAGTGCTTGCAAAATATACCGATTGGGGCGTATCGGCCATAATTGCAGCTTCGTGCATTTCGCTTTTACCGGATATTGTTTTAATGCCCATTCAATATTTAAAAATCATTCGTAATAAAGCCACAGGTATCTGGAATAAATAATTCTTTTATGCAACATATAGAGTATATAAAAAATGAGGAGCAAATTTTGGCTATAGTAATTAGCCATAAATTCAATGAAAAAGGCATTCATTTTTTTACACCTGATGAGTTTTCGCAGCAATTAGCCTATATGAATCATCCTGCCGGAAAAATTATTGAACCACATTACCATAACCCTGTTGAACGAAATGTAGTTTATACTCAAGAAGTGCTGGTTATAAAAAAAGGGAAATTAAAAGTTGATTTTTATGATGATAAACAAATTTATTTGAAGAGTAAGGTGTTAGAGGGTGGGGATATTGTTTTATTAGCGTCTGGTGGACATGGATTTGAAGTGTTGGAGGATATAGAGATGGTAGAAATAAAACAGGGGCCATACAAAGGTGATGCCGATAAGACCAGATTTATTGCAAAACAAAATTAAGATACATGATCCCTGTTAATGAGCCATTATTAAATGGCAATGAAAAAAAATATTTAAACGAGTGCATTGATACAGGTTGGATAAGCTCTGAAGGCCCTTTTGTAAAAAAACTGGAAGATCAATTTGCTACAAAAAATAATAGAGCATATGGAGTTTCTGTTTGCAATGGTACGGCTGCTTTAGAAATTGCGGTAGAGGCCTTAGGGATTACTAAAGGTGATGAAGTTATTATGCCGACTTTTACTATTATTTCGTGTGCATCGGCTATTGTAAAAATGGGAGCTAAACCTGTTTTGGTGGATAGTGATTTACAGACATGGAATATGGATGTAAGTCAGATTGAGGCTAAGATAACACCGAAAACAAAAGCGATTATGGTGGTACATATTTATGGCTTGCCTGTTGACATGGATGCTATAATTGATATTGCTAAAAGGCATAATTTAAAAATTATTGAAGATGCGGCAGAAGCTCATGGGCAAACATATAAAGGCAAAGCATGTGGAAGTTTTGGTGACATTAGTGTGTTTAGTTTTTATCCGAATAAATTGATTACAACAGGTGAAGGAGGGATGGTGCTGACTAATGATGAGAAACTGGCAGAGAGGTGTAAATCATTACGCAATCTTTGTTTTTCGAGTAAGCGATTTGTGCATGAAGAATTAGGATGGAATATGCGAATGACTAATCTGCAAGCAGCACTTGGTGTGGCTCAACTAGAGCGTTGGGATGAATTTATTGGCATTAAAAGGAAAATGGGTAGGCTTTATACTTCTCTTTTAAAAGATGAAAAAAAAATTTCTATTCCGGTAGAAAAAACAACTTATGCCGAAAATATGTATTGGGTGTTTGGTGTTATTTCTGAAGATAAAAATGTGACTGCGGAGATGCTGATGAAAAAATTGGCGGAGAAAGAAATTGGGACTCGCCCGTTTTTTTACCCTATGCATCTGCAACCTGTGTTTAAAAAGATGGGCTTATTTGTTGGAGAAAGCTATCCTAATGCGGAGAAGATGTATAAAAATGGTTTTTATTTACCAAGCGGTTTAGCCCTAACAGAAGTACAGATACAAGAAGTTGCTAAAATCTTAAAAAGCGTTTTAAACTAAATGGAAACAAAAGTGTTTGATGCTTATAGCCAGTATTATGATTTGCTTTATAAGGATAAGGATTATGATGCTGAGACTAATTACATAGATACACTTATAAAATCGTTTTCTAAAAATGCAGCTTCTATTTTAGAATTAGGAAGCGGGACAGGGATACACGCCTGTTTGTTTGCTCAAATTGGTTACAAGGTAATTGGTGTAGACCAAAGTAATACAATGCTTAACAAAGCGGAAGAAAGAAAAAATGAGCTAGATAAACCAGTTGCCGATAAATTATTTTTTTTTGAAGGAGATATACGTTACTATAAATGTGATAAAAAAGTTGATGTAGTCATTTCTCTTTTTCATGTGATGAGCTATATGCAAACTGATGCTGATTTGATGAAGGCCATGCAAACGGCTAAACATCATTTGAAAAAAGACGGTTTGTTTATTTTTGATTGCTGGTATGGGCCTGGGGTGTTACACGATAAGCCTGTATCGAGAATTAAAAATTTTGAAAATGAATTTATCTCTGTAAAAAGAGAATCTACACCAGAAATGTTTCTGGAAAAAGATTTAGTGGATGTTAACTTTAAAATTAAAATTCAGAATAAACAAACTAAGGAAGAAACCATTTTGCATGAAAAGCATACGATGCATTATTTGTTTACCGATAAATTAAATGTGTTGTTAGAAGAATGCGGATTAAAAATGTTACATGCTGAAGAGTGGATGACCAAACAACCATTGGCTGAAACCAGTTGGAATGCTTGCTATGTATGTAAACTAAACTCATAGTATAGGCCATGTTATTTAATTCGTTTGAGTTTGCCATATTTTTACCCATTGTTTTTCTGCTTTATTGGTTTGTATTTAACAAGCAAGTAAGATGGCAAAACCTATTTCTTTTAGTTGTAAGCTATATATTTTATGGATGGTGGGATTGGCGTTTTCTTTTACTGATTGCCTTTAGCACTACATTAGATTTTTGGGTTGGTGTGCAATTGGGAAAAATTACCGATGCAAGAAAGCGGAAAATTGTATTTGGTTTAAGTTGCTTGGTGAACTTCGGTTTTCTTGGATTTTTTAAATACTTCAACTTTTTTGTAGATAATTTTATAACTGCTTTTGATAGTTTAGGTTACCACGTACCAGTCATGCCCTTAAAAATTATACTACCAGTTGGGATTAGTTTTTACACCTTTCAATCGATAAGTTATACGGCAGATGTATATTTAAAAAAACTTAAGCCAACGAATGATTTTATTTTGTTTGCAGCCTTTATTAGTTTTTTTCCTCAGCTAGTGGCGGGTCCAATTGAAAGAGCTATAAACTTGCTACCTCAGTTTAATAAGAAACGTCAGTTTAATTATGAAGAGGCCAAAAAAGGCATGCAGCAGATTTTATGGGGTCTTTTTAAAAAGATTGTGATTGCAGATACTTTATCAGGATATGTAGACCAAATTTTTGCTAATTATCAGGTTTTGCCAGGAAGTACATTATTATTGGGAGCTATTTATTTTGCTGTGCAGATTTATTGTGACTTTTCGGGATACTCAAGCATAGCAATCGGTACAGCTCATCTGTTTGGGTTTACTTTAATAAAGAATTTTAATTATCCTTACTTCTCGAAAAATGTAGCTGAGTTTTGGCGTAACTGGCATATATCGCTTTCAACCTGGTTTAGAGATTATGTATATATCCCATTAGGTGGTAGTCGTGGTACATTAGGCAGGGTTATTTTAAATACACTAATTGTTTTTGCTTTAAGTGGTTTTTGGCACGGTGCTAATTGGACATTTATAATATGGGGGCTTTTAAATGGCTTGTTTATTATTCCTACTATTCTCTTCTCAAAGAATAAAAAAACAGAATCAACCTCTTTTATATTAGAAATTTTACAAATTGGATTTACGTTTTTCTTAATTACAATGACATGGATATTTTTTAGGTCGCAAAATATATCGCAAGCATTTAAGTATTTTAAATTACTGTTCTCAAAATCTTTATTTACTTATCCGGTTCAGCATGGCATGGCAATGGCATTACCATTAATTATTTTTCTGTTTGTAATAGAATGGGTAAGGAAGAAGAATATATCAATTTTTCAACCTACAGTAATGCCAGTATATATAAGATGGAGTATTTATTTAATTATGGTGGTGACTTGCCTGGCATTCTTTAAACAAAATCAGGCGTTTATTTATTTTCAATTTTAAGGTGAAAGGGTTTTTATATAAAATAGCGGGTTTCTTTGTATTAGTTATACTGGTACTTGCTCTGTCATTATATTATACACCAGATGTAGTTTCTAGAACCAGTATACTGGCAGCCCTTATTAACAAGCATGAAGCTTTACAGAAAATTAAAACAGAAAAAATTATTTTTGTTGGGGGATCTAATTTGAGTTTTGGACTGGATAGTAAGAAGATTATTGAAGCATATAAAAAGCCTGTTATAAATATGGGAGTACATGCAGGCATTGGCTTAGAATACATCATGAATGATGTAAAAGGCTATATAAATAGGGGGGACATAGTTGTTTTGGTGCCAGAGTATGAAAACTTTTATACAGATAATTTTTATGGGGAGATGGAATTGGTTTCGGTGTTATTTGATATAGATCCTGCAGGTAGAAAGCATGTAAATGCGAAACAATGGGAGCATCTTTTAAAATACATTCCAACCTATTCTGCAAAAAAAATAAAGAACTATATACCTACTTTGTTTCGTAAATCATCATTGGCAATGGAGATTGATATTTATGATAGGAGATCGTTTAATGAGTTTGGAGATGCTTACATTCACTGGGTTTTACCTAATCAAAATTATATGTCAAGTAAAAAAAACTCAGGCGCGGAGAAAATTAACCTAGAAGTAATTGTATTTATAAAGAATTTTAAAGAATATGTTGAGGGTAAGGGGGCTAAATTGATTATACTTCCTCCGGTTATTGAGGAGCAATCATTTAATAATCAGGATAAGATGATTAATGAGATTGGAGTTGCACTTGCACAAAACAATGTTGGGTTTTTGGTAAAACCAGATACTTATAAATTTCCGGCAGATTATTTTTTTAATTCGTACTATCACCTAAATAAAAAGGGAGTAGATAAGCGTACTGAAATGGTAATTGGTAATTTAGAGCCTGTATTAAGATAATTGTGAAAAAAGAAAAATCTATATTAATTGTTTTTCCGGATGAATGGTTACAATATTCTCCATCGGTTTTAAATCTATACCAATGCTGTAAAGAAAAATTTTATACCAAGTTAGTTTATGTTGATAATGGCAAGTTTAATAATGCAGAGCTTGTAGAAAAGTATAAAAGTATTAAGATTGGAAAATTTGCTGCTTATTTTTGGCGTAAAACATTAGGTTATAAGTTTTATAAAGTACTAAGATTACTGTTTAATCTTTTATTTATTAAGTTATTTGATAAACGATACGATACCGTTATAGCCATAGACTCATCGGGTTATGTGGCGGCTAAGTTGTTTTTTCCTTCAGCTATTTATTTTTCTTTAGAGACAGAAAAGGATATTTATTATAGAATTAGCGAAGCACTGGGCATTGATAACCTGATTATACAAAGCAAGGAGCGTAAGGATTTTATGGTAGGAGATGACTCTGCTACAAACGTATTTTATATTCAGAATGCGCCTATACTTGAAGGGGAACCAACAGTAATTGCAGAAAAGAAAGACAAACGAATTCTCTACATGGGGAATATAGAGTTTGGTTATGGGCTGGAGCAGTTTATAGAGTGCATTAAAGATTTAAATAGCAATTATACACTTACTCTAAAAGGGATTAAAAACGATAAATATTTTAATTGGCTGCAGGAGAAGTATGGCGACATCATAAAATCAGGAAAATTGATTTTTGACTTTAGCTATGTAGAGCAATCAAAGATTATTGAATTTGTATCGCAGTTTTATATTGGCATTACGGGTTATGATTTGGCGCTTGCTAAGCAAAGTTTTAATTATTTCTCGTCGCCGGCGGGTAAATTATTTAATTATTATGCAGCGGCTGTTCCGGTAATTGGAATTGATATAATAGGGCTAAAGAGTGTGAAGGATTTTAATGCGGGTGTTTTAATAGATGAAGTGAGTCCGACAAAAATTGAGAATGCTATTAGAACTATTGAGCAGGATTATAAAACACATTCGGAGAATTGTTTGCGAGCATCGAGGGAGTTTGATTTTAAAAAATCGTTTGATTATTTTATTAATCATGTAGATACGACTAAGAAAAGCTATCTCAATCTAAAAACATTTTTCACTAAAGGGCATGAGCGAAGTGTAAAAACAAAGAAGAATATACTAACCTCTATAGCCATTAAATGTGTGAGCATTGTAGTTAGCTTTTTATTGATACCACTGGCGCTTAATTATCTCAACCCTGTTAAATATGGTATATGGCTTACGTTATCTTCTGTAATAGGGTGGTTTGCTTTTTTTGATATTGGTTTGGGTAATGGCTTACGAAATAAACTAGCCGAGGCTTTAGCTAAAGATGATAAGGAATTAGCAAAGACCTATATCAGCACTTCGTATGCTGTATTAAGCATTATTATAGGAATTGTTTATGCTTTATTTGTTTTTGTTTTTCCTTACGTTAATTGGACTAAAATATTAAACACTCCTGTGGAAATGAATGCGGAAATAAACAAACTGATATTTATTGTTTTCAGTTTTTTTAGTCTGCAGTTTATTATAAAACTTATTTCTATGATTTTAAAAGCCGACCAGCGGTCGGCAATAAGTGGGGGCATTAATACACTGGCAAGCTTGCTTTCGCTTATAATTGTTTTTATACTTACGAAAACCACACATGGCTCTTTATTATGGTTAAGCGTTGGGGTTAGTGCTGCAAACATAATTGCACCTTTAATTGCCACTATTTGGTTTTTTAGTAAAGATTATAAACACCTTATCCCATCTTTTAAATATGTAAAATTTGCCAGTGCAAAAGACTTAATGGGCATTGGCTTTTTATTTTTTGTAATGCAATTTGCGGCACTTATTCTTTTCTCGACAGACAGTTTTATTATAGACCAATTATATGGCCCCGAAGAAGTTACGCCATATAACATTGCATTTAAGTATTTTAGTTTAATAACGATGGGCTTTGCTATTATAACTACTCCATTTTGGACCGCTTATACAGATGCTTATCATAAACATGATTATGAATGGATAAAACGTATAACAAGAAAACTGCAATTGTTTTGGGGAGCATTGGTGTTTGCAGTTATTATAATGGTTTTTTGTGCTGATTTTTTTTATGAAATGTGGATAGGCGATAAAGTGAAAATCCCTTTTATATTATCCGTATCAATGGGTGTATGGGTGCTTATATCAACCTGGACAAGCATTTTTGGTAATTTTTTAAGTGGTGTGGGTAAAGTAAGGTTAAGTCTTTACCATTCGTTTGCAATGATTATAATTAATATTCCGCTTTGCATTTTCTTGGCTAAATATTTAAATTTGGGAAGTACAGGTGTTATTATAGGGACTTGTGTATGTGTGTTGCCACAGGTGTTTTTGCACCCCATACAGTACAAAAAAATTATTAATAACAAGGCGAAAGGGATATGGGGGAAGTAAATCGAAATAAGAGGGCTTTGTTGATTACAGGAACTATTGTACCTAATAGTAACTTTGTTGCGTATACAAATGTTGAAGATAGGCGTAAGGAATATTACAACTCATTGCTGTTGTACTCGAATAATTTTAGGGATGATGATTTATATTTTTTAGAAAACTCATTGTATGATTTTGAGAAGGATGTCGAGTTTCAGAAATTGCTTTTGGATAGAAAAATTACTTTACTAAAATTTCCGGTATCGGATAAGTTTAACCAAGGGAAAGGGTATCAGGAGTTTGAGATGCTGGATAAGGCTATTGAGAAACTATATGCTGAATATAATTCTTTCATAAAAATTACAGGCAGGTATAAGGTGCTGAATTTAAAACAACTTACTGATTTTAATTGCCAGGGCTTGATTGCTGATTTCCATAAAAAAACTAAGGTGACGCAAACCAACGTGTTTTATGTAAGTGGTAGTTTTTATAACTCCTATTTAAAGGGTTTGTATTTACAAGTAGATGACAGTAAAGGAGTTTATATAGAGAAGATAGTCTATAATAAAATAGAGACTGAAAAATTAGAGAAAAAAGTGAAATTGTTTTCGTTGAATCCTATTATAGTAGGCATTTCAGGATCTTATGGCGGTACGTTGAATCGCAATAAGATTAAAATGAAAATTAGAAATGTAGAAAGAAAACTGTTGAAGGCGTTTGGTATAAATCAATTTTTAATAGAATATTAGAGGGTGGGTAAAAGATTTGTAACGATATTTCCGATATGTGAAAATGTGCATTTGACTAAGGACTTAGGACAAATTCCTTATTTCCTTTATAAGTTACATGGATATAATTCTACCATTGTTTGTTATAAAAACAGTGAGCATTATGATAACATTACCGGAGAAGTGAAAGGCTTAAAAATTGATTTTATTGAAAACATAGGCAGGTTAAGCTTTTTGGAAAAAGGTGTTTTGAAATATATTTATAAAAATGCAAAGCAGATAGATGTGTTGAACTTATACATCTTTTCGAAATTTACTTTTGTTTATGGGATATTATACAAGAAGCTGAACCCAAAAGGCTTTTTGTTTTTGAAATTGGATGGTTATAATGAAACTTTTGCCGAGGGAAATAAAATCACACATTCTACAAACCCGATTAAGAATTCGATTTTGAAATACTTAGAGAAGAGTTTTTTAAAAAAGGTTGATTTGGTAACTATTGAAAACCAGGAGGGTGAGAAGCTGGTACAGAAAATGTTTCCTTCTATTGTATCTAAAGTGATGTACTTGCCGGTGGGTGTAAATGATTTGTTTTTAAATGAAACCTTTGCAAACAAACAAAAGAGTTTTAAGGAAAAGGAAAACATTATTTTAACCGTAGGACGTGTTGGTGAGGAAATAAAAAACCAAAAAATGATACTTAAGGCTCTTACCAAAACCGACATGAAAAATTGGAAAATGGTTTTTGTTGGTCCAGTTAACGATAGCTTTAAAATTTACTTTGATGAGCTTTGTATTAAGTTTCCATATTTGAAAGAAAAGGTAGTTTTTACCGGAAATATATCGAACAGGGTGGAGCTTTATGAGTGGTATAATAAATCGAAAGTGTTTTGTATGACCTCGTTAAAGGAATCTTTTTGTCATTCGATAAGCGAGGCTCTTTACTTTGGTAATTATATTATTGGCACCGAAGGCATTATGAGTATGAAGGATGTTACTGATAATGGAAAGTACGGTGTAACCTTAAAATCGGATGACGATGCGGCTTTGGCCGCTACTTTTCAAAAACTGATAGATGATGATTCTCAGTTATCTGCTCTTTATCCTGAGATTGTAAACTTCTCTCGCAAGCATTTTGTTTGGTCGAACATTATAGGCAAAGTACACGAGCAAATAACTAATAGTAAGTAAAAATGCAAGGCGGGTTAAGATTAACAGGAATACAGAAACAATCGGGGGGTGATAATCCTTTGGTTAGTGTTATTACTGTTGTATATAACGGTGCTAAGCATGTAGAGCAGACTATTACCAGTGTTTTAAACCAATCGTATAAAAACATAGAATATATTATTATTGATGGCGGGTCTACAGATGGTACGATAGATATTATAAAACGATATGAAGATAAAATAGATTACTGGCAAAGCGAACGCGACGGTGGAATTTATTTTGCCATGAACAAAGGCATTTCATTAGCTAAAGGAGAATTGATAGGGATACTTAATGCCGATGATTTTTATTTACCAGATACAATAGAAAAAATAATTGCGACTGATAAAACTGTTCATGCAGATATATATCATGGAGACATGCAGTATATAACAGAAAATGCTCATAAACTTTCTGTTGCTAAACCTGATATTACAAAGATGAATGAGATGCCAGCCATTTTTCATCCTACTTGTTTTGTTAGAAAGTCGGTTTATGATAAGGCTGGTGTTTTTGATACTCAATATAAAATATCAGCTGATTATGATTTTTTATTACGTTGTTTGAAGAAAAATTTTTCTTTTCATTATATACCCGAAGCACTTACTTGTTTTAGGTTAGGAGGCATGAGTGGCTCATGCGCCAGCAATATAGAGGGGTATAAGATTATGAAGTTTCACCAAACTGGACATCATAAGAAAATTATTTTGAGGACTATAAAATGTTATGTAAAGACATTCATTAAAAAAATTATACATTTGAAAAGAAGCAAATGATTTCTTTAATTACCTATATAGAAGCTGTATTTAGAAACCTATCATCGAGATGGAAGGGTAGGTTGTTAAAACTATATCTTGTTTTGCATGGTTGTAATGTAGGTAAAGGGTTAAAGTGTACAGGCTTCCCTTATTTTAAAGGCTTCCCAAACAAAAATATATTTATTGGGGATTATGTTGATTTAGGTAGAAATAACACCTTTGAACTATCGAAAGAAGGGAAGATTATATTAGAAGATTATGTGCTTTTTCATCAGAATATTTTGATTAGCTGCAATAAGGAAATTAAAATAGGAAAGTGGGCTGCACTTGCTGAAAATGTAAGTGTAAGAGACGGTAACCATAAGTTTGCCAAAAATGAATATTACAGAAAACAGGAAGGTGTGGCAGAGGCTATTGAAATTGGAGAAGATGCGGGAATTTCGGCAGGATGTGTGGTGTTGATGGGATCGAAAATAGCAAAAGGAGTTTTTATTGGATCTAACTCGGTGGTAACCAGAAAAACTATTACTGAGGAATATGGAATTTACGCAGGCAACCCAATAAAGTTAATTACTAAAAGAGAATAATTTTCAGAATGACGGACAAGAGTAAAGTGGTGAAGGAGCTTTTTGAAAATACCGAGCTCTATTTGACATACGATTATAACCTGCAAATACGTAAAGAAACGGTTGAGGCATTTACTGAAGGGAAGAGTTTTAATCATATACTAGATATTCCTTCTGGTACGGGGGCTATGTCGATTCCTTTATTAGATAGAACAGACAGGTTAAGTCTGTTGGATATATCATCGAACATGATTGCTATTGCTAAGAAAAATATTCCTGAAAAATACTTAGATAAAACTGAGGCTGTTAATGCAGATTTTTTTGAACTTGATTTGCCGAAAAATTCATACGATTTAATTATATGCTTGGGTTTATTGGCACATGTTAACTCGCCTGAACAATTAATTAATAAGATAGCAGGCTTAATAAAGCCAGGTGGTTTGCTTATTATACAGAATACCGATTCATCGCATTTTTATAGTTATTTAATTCGCTTTTATTTGGGAGCTAAAAATCTAATCCGCAAACAATCGTACAAACTGAATAATGTGTCGGCAAAATTTATTGACGGGAAATTAAGAGAGAATAGTTTGGAGTTGTTGAAGAGCTACCGTTATAATCAGTCGTTTCTTGGATTTTCTAACCTTTTTAGTAACGAAAAGAAATATCAACTTACATCTAATTTTTTTGGGAATGCAAAGCAACCAAAGAATCAATCTTTTGGGAGTGACTATACATACTTGTTTAGAAAGAAACAATAGACTTGGATTCGAACAAAAAAATAAAGCTTTTAGTAATACCGGATCTCTTTCCGAAGTTTGAAGGAGATGTACAAGGAATTTTTATTTTAGATTATTTAAAGTCGGTAAAAGATTATTGTATTACAAATGTTTTGTTCATACGCTTAGTAGGTAAAAAAGGACTTACCGTAGATGTTAATGATGATTATACTACTTATAGATATTGCATATCATCAAAAAAAACACCTGTTTTTTTAAAACCCTTTGCCTATTTAATTTGGTTTATTAAGGGATATCAGTTGGGTAAAAAGTTTACTGATACGGATATCATTCATTCACACGGGAGTATTTTAAGTGGTACACTAAGTTATCTGTTGGCTAAAAAATTGAAGGTGCCCTTTATTATAACGGAACACCAAGGTCCATTTTCAATGACATCGGACAATTATTGGAAGTTATTATGGACGAGTTTTATTATGCAAAGGGCAGATGCAGTGTTGACAGTAAGTGAGCATTTAAAACAAGAGATTTTAAATAGTGGCATTCGTCCTAAAAAAATAATTGTTACTTATAATCCGGTTGATACAGATCTATTTCAACTAAAAACTAATACTGAGGTAACAAACAATATACTGTTTGTAGGCCGCTTAGATAATTTTAAAGGTGGACTTCGTTGTGTTAAAGCCTTTGAAAGAATAACAGAGAAATACCCTTTATACACATTTACTATAGTTGGAGATGGTGAAGATTATGTGCCTATAAAAAATTATATTGAGAGTAAACCCTTCAAGGAGAGAATTGTTTTAAAGAGAGGTTTATCAAAAGCAGAGATTGCTAAAGAAATGCAAAAGGCTGATTTTTTTGTTTTCCCCAGCAGGCATGAGAGTTTTGGGTTGGTTATAGCGGAGGCTATATCTTGCGGTTTGCCCGTTATTGTTGGTAACCAAACAGCGCCAAAAGAATATGTAAGTAAAGATTGCGGGTTGCTTGTTCCTCCTGATGATATAGATGCTATGGCTAATGCTATGGAGCAATTACTAGGCACATTTACCAGCTATAATGCAAGTACTATGCGTCAGCAAATGGTAGCTGATTTTGGTTTTAATGCCTTTGGAAAAAGGCTGAAATTTATCTACGAAGAAGGGCACAAATAAACATTCGTTTGTTTGTATTTTTAGTATAGTTTAGTTATCATAATCTGTTAAAATTGCTAATAAATGGTACTTTTATAGCATATGTGTGGCATTGCAGGAATTGTAAGTTTAGAAGGGGTAAATCCTATTGATTTACATAAAATGTCGAGCATTTTGCAGCACAGAGGACCGGATGATGAGGGTTTTTTACTTCTAGATTCAAATTCAAAAAACTTTAAAGGGAAAGATACTATTAGGGAACTTTCTGATTTGCCACTTATACAAGATGCTAATTTTGAAGCCGGTAATGTATTGGGGTTGGTTCATAGGCGCTTATCCATTTTAGATTTATCGCCTTTGGGGCATCAGCCTATGGGGTATGCTAATGGAAAGTATCAGCTTGTTTTTAATGGAGAGATTTATAATTACAAAGAAATTAGAGAAGAGTTAAAAAAGACGGGTTATCAATTTATATCTGACAGTGATACTGAGGTTATATTAGCGGCTTATCATAAATGGGGGAAGGATTGTGTATCTAAATTTGTGGGGATGTGGGCTTTTGCTTTACTTGATGAGGAGAAAAGAGAGTTGTTTTTATCGCGTGATCGTTTTGGTATAAAACCATTGTACTATGCAAGTGTTAAAAATAAAATGGCTTTTGCTTCGGAAATAAAAGCCCTGTTAAGCTTAGATTTTGTTCAGCCGGAGGCAGATATGACTGCTGTGTTTGAGTACGTAACTTTTGGTGCTACGGCAGATCCGGCATCTAACTTATTTAAACAAATTAAGCCTTTGCCACCTGCACATAATTTAATTATCAAGCTAGATACTTTGAATGTGCAGATGGAGTGTTATTATGATTTAGAAAAGCTGATAGAAGCCTACAAACTTCCTGCTGAAAATCAGATTCAGAAAACATACGAAGAACTTTTACATAACTCAATAAACATTCACTTACGTGCCGATGTTGCTATAGGAGCTACGCTAAGCGGTGGACTCGATTCTAGTACCCTTACTGCCATAGCTGCCCGAGAAATGAATGGCAATGCCTTTAAAACATTTACGGCGGCGTATGATGAAAAAGAAATTGACGAATCTGATTTCGCTAGAAAAGTAATCGCTTCACAAAAAAACATAGAAGGGCTATTTGCTTATCCAAACATTAAAACTTATTGGACTGATATAGATAAACTTATTTGGCATCAGGATTTGCCTATTAATTCTACCTCTATGTTTGCACAATGGGAGGTGATGAAACTGGCACATCAAAAAAATATTAAAGTTTTATTAGGTGGGCAAGGGGCTGATGAAACACTGGGAGGTTATTATAATTTTGCCGGACTTTATTTAATTGAGAAATTAAAACAGGGCAGGATTCCTTCTTTCTTATCAGAGAAAAAAGAATTGAAAGACAAGTTTGCCCCCAATATAAATAATGCCTTAGGAAGAGCCTTTTATTACTATTTACCTGGATTTGCCCAACGTAACATACGTGGGAAAAAGCGATTAGGGATGGGTTTTGTATCTAAGAAATATCAGGATAGATTGGCTAATATAGATGTCCCGGCCAGAGGAGGAAAGACCTTTAGGCAACAATCCTTACTTAGCACTCAGTTTGGGTTGCAGGATTTGTTGAGATATGAAGACCGTAACTCGATGGCTTTTTCTATTGAAAGTCGTGTGCCGTTTTTGGATCACCGTTTGGTTGAGTTTTCGATTGCTTTAGATAACGATTGGAAAATAAAAAATGGCTGGACAAAATATATTTTACGAAAAACCGCTGAACCTTTGCTGGATAAAGAGGTGGCGTGGCGCAAATATAAAATGGGTTTTTTAACCCCACAAAAGCTGTGGAAGCTACAATCTAAAAAAGAATTGGATACCTTTGTAAATGAAGTAAATATGCCTGATTTTTTAGATAAAAATTACTTATTGAAATTGAATAATGCAGATGTAAACGACAGCTCGCATTTGAGTGAGTTTTGGAAAATGGTATCTTTTTTAAAATGGGCAGAAATATTTAATGTTAGATTTAATTAATGAAAGAGTTGAGATTTGCCATAATTGGCTGTGGAAGGATAGCGCAGAGACATGCGGAACATATTGTAAAGAAAGGGAAATTGGTAGCAGTTTGCGATACCGATAAAGGACGTAGAAATGAACTGGCAGAAAAATATGCTTGTAAGGCTTACGCTACTTTAGATGAACTTTTGAAAGAGCAGAAAGAACTTGACCTAGTTTCGGTTTGTACACCTAATGCTTTACATGCTGAACAAAGTATACAGGTTTTGAAGGCCGGGATTCATGTGCTTTGCGAAAAACCTATGGCCATTACTGTAGAAGATTGTGAGCGAATGATAGTTGCTTCGGATAAAGCAAAAAAGCATTTGTTTATTGTAAAACAAAACAGGTTTAATGTACCCATTGCAGAGCTGAAACAAATTATTGATGAAGGACGTTTAGGAAAGATAGTAGATGTACAATTAAACTGCTTTTGGAATAGGAATAATAAATATTACGAAAGCTCTGACTGGAAAGGTAAAAAAGAACTGGATGGCGGAACACTGTTTACACAGTTTAGTCATTTTATAGATTTGCTTTATTGGATGGTGGGCGATGTTAAAAATATACATGCTATTACAAGAAATTTTATGCACCAAGGGATTATTGATTTTGAAGATAGCGGGGTGATTGCTTTAGAGTTTGAAAACGGTGCTATTGGTACGGTAAATTATACCGTAAACAGTTTTGAAAAAAATATGGAAGGATCTATTACTGTGTTTGGTGAAAAAGGAACGGTTAAAGTAGGTGGGCAATATTTAAACACCTTAGAATATCAGAATATAGAGAACTATAAAATGGAAACGGTTTTTGAAACGAAACCTGCTAATGACTATGGTTACTACCAAGGCTCTATGTCTAACCACGATAAGGTGTATGATAATGTGGTGGATGTGCTAAGAAAAAACGGTACAGTTGCCACCAGTGGATTTGAAGGTTTGAAAACAGTTGAGATTATAGAACGCATTTATAAAGCTGCACAAAAAAAACTACAAGTACAATGAGGGTTGGAATAATAACAGCTCATTATATGCCCGAAGTAGGTTATCAGGAAGTACATCTTCCTAAAGCCTTTGCCAGAAATGGACATACCGTAAAAGTTTTTACATCCAACGCTTCGGTTGATTTAGGAGGAGAAATGAATAAGTTAACGTATAAAAGTGGCTTATTTAAAGATGAAAAGTATGATTTTGAAATTCTACGATTACCTGCTATATCCTTCAAATCGAAGGCATATTCGTTTGGATTAAGGAAGGCTGTAGAGGAATTTAAACCTGATGTGTTGGTTATTTTGGGAGTCGCTAAAATATTTCCGATGCCATTGCTAAATGCGGCTTTTGGAAAAAAGGTTAAAATGATTTCGATATACGGAGATGCAAAAGAGTATTTAGACAGAAATACATTTAAACAAAAATTTAAAACCTCTTTATTTGAATTGGGTTATCGTTTTATTAAAGAGCCTCTTTATCGCAGAGCGGTGAGATATGGTGAACGGTTAGTAATGAATATACCGGAAACAAATGATTTCTTTTTGGATTTCTTAAAAGGAAACGATAAAGAAATGTTTGAGCAAAAGCGATTAATGCTTACGCTTGGTTTTAACCCCGATGAGTATTTCTATAATGCAGTAGACAGACTTAATAAACGCAAAGAGCTGGGCATTACGGATGATGAAGTTGTGCTAATGACATCTACTCGCGTAAATAAAAGAAAGAATTTAGAAGGCAATATAGAACTTGTTTCTCGTTTGCATGCTGAGGGCAAAAAAATTAAATATATTATTGTTGGTTTTTTGGGTGATGCTTATGAGAGGGAGTTAAAAGCTTTTATTCAATCTCAACCTGAGCCCAAAGCATTTATTTGTTTTCCGTTTTTGAATGCCGAAGAAATAAGAAAAATGTACTGTGCTGCTGATGTGGGCATTTGGATTAAAGTAGCTATTTCTATACAAGAAGCTATGGGAACAGGTTTACCTATTATTTTAGAGAATAAACCCAGCGTAAACCATTTGCTTAAGAATGAAGTAAATGGTTGGTTTTATAAAAAAGATAATTTTGAAAATGTTATAAAGAAAGCGGTTACCATACTTCAAGATAAAAAAATGGACAGAGAGAAATTGGCTAGGGAGAATGCGGCTACACTTTCTTACGACACTATTGCAGAAAAAATTATTGAAAACTTAAATTAGATTGACGTATAAAGAATGGAAATATTGGCTTAAGTCGCAACCATGGCATTTGCGTTGGTTTACTGTTTTAGTACTTATACGTCCCATAGTAGATAACTTTTATTATCTAAAAAATATTTCTCCCTTTTTATCTCCACTTTACCTAGTAGGAATTGCAACCCCCATATTATGTGTTTATGCTATTATATATTTTAAGAGAAAGGATAGATCGGTTTTTGACTTTTTATTTGGAATATGGACTATACTTATACTGTTATCTTTAACATTTATGTTTATTAATGACCCACTTTCAAAAACTTTTCTCGAATATTTTTTGAAATTATCGATGCCTGTTTACTTGTTCTTTTTCCTGAGACTTTACATACGCTCACAAAAGGACTTAGATGGGCTCTTACAAACTTTTATATATTCGTCTCTTTTTGTAGTAGGTGTTTTTTTGTTTGAGTTGATAGTTAACCCAATTAAAGTGCTAAAAACCCGTGACCTTGAACGGATACAAGGTTATTACGGCGATGTAATGAATTATGCCATTTACCTTTCGCAAGGCTTTTTAATTATGTGTTATTTTTATTTTAGAAGAAAAAACACACAACCTCTATCTGTAAGAATGAGAAATTTAGTGTTGGTGGTTATTTTATGTATTGCCTGTTTGTTTAAAATTAGTCATACAGCTACTTATGGCGTTTTTGTATCTATCTTTTTGTTGTTTATTTTATTCAATTTAAAAACAAATAAAACAGCCGGGTTTCTTTTAATTATAGCTATATCATTAATAGGATACTTTTTTGGAAGTGAGGCTATTGAAAAAAATATAGCTCCACTACTAAAAACAGATGTGGCTGTTTATGAAGGGAAAAAGGCTAATGAACGTTTGTTACATGGTAGGGTAGGGCGATGGAAAGATATGTTGGAGCAATATTCTAATTTCCCTATTGCTGTACAATTTGTTGGTATGCCAGCTGTATTAAAAAACTCTTATGCCGAAGTAAGTACCGGGGCTCATAATGACTTTGTGCGCATTTTATTCTTTACAGGTTATTTAGGTTTATTGGTTTATACATTAACTTTCGTTTTCCTCTTTAGTCGGTTAAAATATCTTCCGCCCCACACACATTTTTTGGCCTTAGGTACTTTAGCTATACTCATCCTTTATTCAATAAGTACTTGCCCTACGTTATATGCCCCGATGTTGTATATATTGTACGCGGTTTTAAGTTATTTGGCATTGCCTACAAATATTTTAACCAAGCAAAATGACTAAACCCAAAGTGCTTTTACTTGGAAAACTACCGCCGCCATACATGGGACCATCTATAGCAACGGAAATAATACTGAAATCTAGTTTGAAAGAACATTTTGAACTGATTCATTTAGATACTAAGATTAATCATGAAATAAGTGCATTTGGCACTTGGAGTTTTGGTAAAGTATTTAGGAACATGTCTATCTACTTTAAGATGATAAGTCTTGCAAGAAAAATGAAGCCTGACATTGTGCTTATACCAATTAGTCAGACTACCACAGGCTTTTTAAAAGACTCATTATTTATACTAATTGCCAAGTTTTTTGGAAGAAAGGCTGTGCTTCAATTACGTGGTAGTAATTTTAAAACGTGGGTAAGTAATTCATCTACTTTAAATAAATGGTACGTAAAGTATATTTTAAAGAAGACCAAGGGAATAATTGTATTGGGAAATAATTTGAAACACCTTTTTGAAAACTATTATTCTAAAGATAAAATATTTGTTGTGCCTAATGGGGGAGATTATACGTTTCCTGTAAAGAATGAAAGTGGCGAGGTAAAGATTTTATACTTATCTAATTTACTTGCATCAAAGGGCATAGAAGATGTTTTTAGGGCTATTGAGATAGTTAGCAAAAAAGTAGATGTCAAGTTTTCGGTAGATGTTATAGGTTCGTGGCATAATTTGGATGAAGAGAAACGATGCCTTGCCATTAAAGAAACTAACCATTTGCCAATAAATGTCCATTTATCTAAGGGACTGGATGAGAAATTTAAGTACCTGGCCAATGCCGATATATTTGTTTTTCCGCCAAGAGAACCTGAGGGTCATCCTTGGAGTATCGTAGAAGCTATGGCTGCCGGGTTGCCAATCATATCAACCAATAGGGGAGCAATTATAGAATCGGTTATTGATGGTGAGAACGGGTTTATTATTGAACCAAAACACCCCGAGCAAATTGCCGAAAAGTTGGAATTATTAATGAAGAATGAAGCGCTAAGAAAAAAGATGGGAATGGCAGGTCGTGAGCTATATCTTGCTAATTTTACTGAAGCAAAAATGGTAGAGAAACTTACCACTACTTTTAACAATATTATAGGAAGTGATTACTGAAACATTAGATAACGAAGATTTAAAACAAGTAGAAGAATTTTGGAATACACATTTGTGTGGTAAACAATTTGTGAATGTTAAATTTCCATCGAAAGAGTTTTTCGAACTGTATAGAAATTTCCGCTATAAAAAGACACATCATTTAGATATTTACATTGATTGGAAAGGTGCTAAAGGAAAAGATGTATTAGAAATTGGTTTGGGCATTGGAGCAGATGGTAGCAGATGGGCGCAAAATGCACGGACTTATACCGGGGTTGATTTAACAGCAGAAGCTGTTTATGCTACAAAAATACATTTAGATTATTTAGGATTAAATGGGCATGTAGTACAGGGCAACGCAGAAGCATTAGTGTTGCCCTCATCACATTTTGATATTGTTTATTCACACGGGGTGTTGCACCACACCACCAATATTGAAAGCACGTTTAGAGAAGTTAACCGTGTTTTAAAACCGGGTGGACAATTTATTGTAATGCTTTACTCTAAAGGCTCGTTTAACTATTGGGTAAGGATTCAATTTTATTTTAGACTAAGATTATTATTTGAAATCTTAAAGAATAAACTAAGAGGCTCATCGAAAGGAGATTGGGCTTTACATGTTAAGAATTTTAAGCAAGAGGGATGGAAATATCTGTCTTGGAATAATTTTCCGCATCGTTGTACCGATGGACCTGATTGTAAGATTGCTAACATTTACTGGCAAAGTGAAATGGTGAGCATGCTTGAAAATTCGGGCTTTGATATAGAAAAAAAGAAAAAAGCGCATTTCCCTATTGGTGGTCATTTTCCAAAACTGGAGAGATTTTTGGCGAGCTTTGTAGGATTCCACCAAATTATTTGGGCTAAGAAAAGATAGTTATGTGCGGCATTGCTGGTTATATTTCTATTAAAAAATTGCAAGATGCTGCGATGCTTAGTTGTTTGCATCACCGTGGACCGGACCATGAAGGAAGTTATACAGATACTATACAAAACAAACAAGTTTTTTTTGGACATACACGATTAAGTATACTTGATTTATCGGCAGATGGAAACCAGCCCATGTTTTCGGATAACAAGCAAATTGTTATTGTATTTAATGGAGAGATCTATAATTTTCAGGAACTGAAAAAGAAACATTTAGCGCAACAAAACTTCCATTCGAAAACAGATACTGAAGTTGTTTTAAAACTATATGAAAAACTAGGCATTGATTTTATTAAAGAACTGAATGGTGATTTTGCCATCAGTATTTTTGATAAACAAAAAGACAAGATTTATTTAATAAGAGATAGGGTGGGAGTGAAACCACTTTATTATTATCAGAATAAGGAGCAATTTATTTTTGCATCTGAAATAAAATCTATAATGGCAGCAGGGGTAGAAGCTGAGTTAAATGAAGACGAAGTGCTGAAATACTTTGTTTTTAAATATAGTCCACAACAAAAAACGCTATATAAAGATATTTTTCGTTTACCGCCGGCATCTTATTTAGAGTATAGTATTTCTAAAAACACTTTTTCTATTCATAATTATTGGCAGGTGCAGAAGAATAGTGGGTATATTAATCTATCTTACGGTGATGCTCAGGATTGTTTGTTTGATTTGATAAAAGATAGTTCGCAAATGCGCTTGATAGCTGATGTACCTGTGGGTAATTTTCTTTCGGGTGGGTTGGACTCTTCTATTATAGCTTATTTTATAAAAGACAGAAAAGACATATTGCATTATTGCGCCCGTAAATCAGAAAGTGATTTAAAAAAAGAAGGCACAACATCTGATTATTATTACGCCGAAAAATTAGCAAAGAGTTGGAACTTAAATTTTAGACATATAGATATTGGGAGTGAGGAAGCTAGTATAGAAATGATACGCAAAACGCTTTTTTATTCGGAGGAATTGATAGCTGATGGCTCGCAAATACCATCTTATTTAATTACGAAGGATGCGGCAAAAACATCAAAGGTAATTTTATCGGGTATGGGGGCTGATGAATTGTTTTTAGGTTATGCCGGGCATATGCTTACGCTTATATCATCGCAGTATTTAGATAAATTATCTAATATGCTATCTAATGGTATAGGAAGTTTAGCTGCTAAAGTAAACCAAGGTAAGGGCAAGTTTTTAGCCTATAGACGTTATATACACAAAATGGGCAAGTATAGTAGTTATCCTAATTACAAATATGCCTTATTTAATATAGTAGGCGATTTTGATAATTCATGTTCTGTATATAATGGTAATAGAGAAAGTGTTGAAGAAATGATGACGGGTTATTTCCTAAAAGGAAACGATGTTTTTGATTCTCTATTCCATTTTGAGATGGAGAATTTTTTAGTAAAAAATTTACATTATACCGATAGAATGGCCATGGCCAACTCGGTTGAGTGCCGTGTGCCTTTTTTAGACCACAGGATAATTGAATTTGCCTACAGTATACCACGCAATTATAAATTAACTGCTAACGGCAAATTTAAACACATTTTAAAAGATACTTTTAAAACGCAGTTACCCGATTATGTTGTAAACCGACGAAAAGCGGGATTTGGTATGCCTTTGAGAAGCATTTTCAGCAATAGAAAAACTATTGATGCTTTGCTGGATAGAAACTTTTTTGCTGGGTTTGCAAAATTCTCAGTTGTTAATATTGATAAGGTAATTGAAAACCATGTTGAAGGAAAAGAAGACAATTCATCTATTATATATGCTCTGATTTCTTTTCAGGAGTGGTATAAAATTAATTTTAAGTAATGGTGAGAATAAGTGATAAAACTTATCTTCCTAAAACCAAAAAAATATTAAGTTTGAAAACAAGTGCGTTAAGTAAATTGCTATGAAAAAAGTACTTAAAAAAACATTAAAAATTCTGTTTATCACCCTATTGGTTTTGTGTGTAGCCTTAGTTTCAATTCCTTTATTATTTAAGGATAAAATAAAGGCTATGCTGCTTATCGAAATAGATAAAAACATAAGTGCCAGAGTAGATTTTTCTGAATTGAGTTTTTCTTCTATTAAAAAATTTCCTCGTTTTGCCATAACCTTACACAACCCTACTATAACAGGCATTGGCGAATTTGCAGGAGATACTCTGGTAGATGCAAAGGAGATAAGTATATCTCTAAATATTAATAAACTAATAAAAGGACAAGGAATAGAGATAAAAAGCATTGATTTAGAAGACCCTTTAATTTATGCCCGTATTCTAAAAAATGGCCATGCTAATTACAATATTGTAAAAACCGATACCACCAGCAAAACAACATCGACTGGAAAAAGCTTTGAAGTTGCCATTGATAGATGGTCGATTAACAATGGAAGAATTGTGTATGATGATAAATTACAAAAAACTTACATAGAAGTTGGGGGCTTATATCATAGTGGCTCGGGTGATTTTAAACAGGAAATATCTGATTTAGACCTTACTACCAAGGTAAATGACTTAACTGTTGAGTACAATGGTATACGTTATTTTACCAGAAAATTGTTTGCAGCTGATTTACAAATGGAGATGAATTTAAAGGAGAAGAAATTTATTTTTAAGGATCATAATTTTCAGTTAGGAGATTTTAAATTTGGTTTTGCAGGTTATTTTAAATTGCTTGATAACGGGTACGAAACTGATTTGAAGTTTATAGTGAAAGAAACCAATTTTAAAAACTTATTATCTTTATTACCCGGCATTTATCAAAAAGATTTAAAAGACATTGAAACCAAAGGTGATTTTGTCTGTAATGGTTATATAACAGGAGTGTATGATGTTAAAGATAACAAAGTACCTGCGTTTCATATAGATTTAAAAGTAATAGATGCCTTGTTTAAATACAGTCATTTGCCTAAAGCTTTAGAACGAATAAATTTTGATTTTGTAGCTGATAATCCGGATGGAAACCCTGAACATAGCACCTATAACCTAAAGACATTTCATGTTGAGATTAATAAAGAGCCTATACATGGTAGTTTATGTGTTAAAGGGAAGAAACATATGTATGTTACAGCCGATATTAAATTGAAAGCAGACCTGGCAGAAATAGAAAAGATGTATCCTATAGATGGATTGGTTTTGAGGGGTATATTAAATTCTGAAATTAAAGTGAATGGCTGGTATAGTGATTCGCTTAAACTGTTTCCGAAAGTAGATGCATTTTTTACTTTAGAAAAAGGTTATGTGAAATCAAAAAAATCTCCACTTGATATAGATAGTATACAGTTAAATGCCGAAGTGGTTAATAACACAGGGCAAATTGCAGATACTAAGGTTAGTTTAAATAATCTTACTTTTTTATTAGATGATGAGCCGTTTGTAATGAGCGGAACGGTATCTGATTTTAAGGATTATACCTATAAAATAAAAGCAGATGGTTTGGTTGATTTGGCCAAGCTTACTCAAGTATATCCAATTGCCGGTACAACTTTAGCCGGAACAATGAATTTTGATTTAGATGCTGAAGGAAATCTTACTGAAATAGAAGCCAAGCAATATAATCAACTAAAAACAAACGGTACATTGGAAGTTAAAAATGTGTTGTATAAAAATACAGATATAGCTTTCCCTATTCATATTGATGATGCCTTATTTACATTTACGCCTGATAAAATTGTGCTTAATAGGTTTCAGGCAGAGTTTGGTAAAAGTAATGTAAGCCTAAGCGGGCATCTATATAATTACATTCCTTATTTAATTAAAAATGATGCACCCATTAAGGGCGATTTGGCTATGTATTGTGATACAATGGATTTGAATGATTGGTTTCCGAGTAGTGTGGGCACTAATACAACACAAGTCGTTAAAAATGATACAACAAAAGCAACGGCATCTGTACCAACCAATACTACGCAAGCAGAAGTGTTAGTTATACCAAGCAATATGGACTTTACAATAGACTCAGATATAAAAATGGTAAAGTTTGGGCAGATGGATATAGCGAACCTGAACGGGGAAATAAAAATACAAAACGGTATTTTAACCTTGAATGAAACCGGATTTAACACGCTTGATTCTAAATTTGTGATGAGTGGAGATTATAACACAAAAGATAATAAACACCCGTTTTTTGATTTAGATATAAATGTTGATAAACTGGATTTTAATAAAGCCTATAAAACTTTTGTAGACCCAAAAGGAACAAGTCCGGCAATGGGTAATTTTTCTACCAAGTATAGTTTAAAAGGTGAAGTAAGGCCTGATTTCTCTCCTATTTATTCTACACTTAATGGAAGTGGTTCAATAATAATTGATAGTGTGTCTGTAAAAGGCATGAAGCTAATGAATCATATAAAAAATGTATCTAAAAAAGCAGAGTTTAATGACCCTAAACTTGCCGATGTTACTATAAAGACTGAAATTAAAAAAGGAAAATTGCTTATTTACCCGTTTACATTTAAAGTGAGTAAATTTTTGACAGAAGTTGAAGGCTCACAAGGATTAGAAGATGAAACAATTGATTATGAAATAAAACTATCGGTACCGCCCTTTAATAAATTAAAAATTCCTGTTAGCATAAAAGGCACTTCGGATAAACCTATTATAAAAATGGGTAAGGGTTTTGATAATTCGGACTTTGATAAATTATAACAGTTTAGATTTTTTTCATCCAAATATAGTAAGTTGCCCCCGGTGTAACTGTTATTTGATTAAAAGGGGCATCAACAATTTCTCCGTAAGTTGTAAAATTTGTAGGAACAGACCCTCCAATATCTCCGAAGGGAGTACCATATAAACGAAGCATGGTGCTATAAGAAGAAGGCGAATGTACTAAATCATATGTGCAAGACACATTATTGTATTTGTAATTTCCAGCGTCAATAAAAACAAGCGTATCATTTCTGTTTAAAGGATTTTGCATAGTTGCATCTTTATATTGGTATAAAGTCCATTTTGTTCCAGCTAAAGAAAGTGTAGTGCTATTACTAGTATTTATTGTATTAGTATTGTTATTTAAGCTTGGACTAGACTTCGTGCAAGAAAATAGAAACACTATTGTGCAAACAAAAAGTAATGGAAAACTCCTTTTTTTCATAACTTAAATTAAAACTAAGTTAAAGATAAGGCTATAACAGTTACTACTTAACTAAATAATGTTAAAAACATATTAGGCAGATTGCCTGTGGTTATTAGTGGCGGAGGCTGAGAGATTCGAACTCTCGATACAGTTACCCGTATACAACCTCATATACATGAGATTTTTGCAGATACCTATTCTTTAAACTTGCTACAGGTATCTGTATAGGTGTCTTTTAAATTGAGTATGTGTATCAAGTATAAACTATTTTAATGAGAAGTGTATTGGATGTAGAGAAAACACATTTGATATATAAATAGATAGCTCAATTTTATTATCTTTACTAATCAACCATCATAAAATGAAAAATATATTTACCCTTTTAGCCTTATCATTCTGCATAATTATAAAAGCACAGATTATTACAACAGTTGCAGGAACCGGGCCAACTGGATTTAGTAGTGGAGGGTATAGTGGAGATGGAGGACAAGCTGATACGGCAGTATTTAATGATCCATGTGATGTTGCTTTTGATTCACATGGAAATATGTATATAGCTGACAATAATAATAGTAAAATAAGAAAAGTCAATACAGCAGGGATTATATCAACACTACCAGGCAATTATGGTAATCCATGGGGGTTAACATTTGATGCCTCAGATAACTTGTATATTGCAGATTGGGATGCTGGTGAAGTTCTTAAATTAGACCCTCTTGGTAATATTACAGTTGTAGCTAGTGGTCTTTATACTCCTAGCAAAGTAGCTCTTGATGGATTAGGAAATATTTATGTGACAGAAACATGGAAAAATAGAGTTTCAAAGATAAATCCACCTGGTACAATTACTCCAGTAGCAGGGATAGGACCATCAGGTTCTGCTGGTACCTCAAGTGGGGATGGTGGACCTGCTATAGCAGCAGGATTAACTCTTCCAATGGGGATAGCATTTGATGCAAATAACAATTTATACATTACGGATAGAGTTGGTAGTATAAGAATGGTAAATTCTGCAGGCATCATTAATACTGTAGTTGGTGGAGGTAATGGAGGATTAGGAGATGGTGGACAAGCTACAAATGCAGAATTGGTTACACCTTTTGGAATAACCTTTGATGTATTGGGTAATCTTTATATTGCAGATTACTCAGGTTACCGTATAAGAAAGGTAAACACTTTAGGTATTATAACAACAGTAGCAGGGAATGGATTTAATTCAGGCATTGGTCCAGGAGGTTTCTTTGGTGATGGAGGATTAGCAACTAATGCTGAATTATATAATCCCAGTAGGGTTGCTTTTGATGCATCAGGAAATATGTATATAGCTGATGAATTTGATAACCGCATACGTAAGGTAAGTCTTCCACTAACAATAACTGTAAATTCATCTACCATATGTGCAGGTTCAACTACCACTTTAACTGCAAATGGAGCAAATACTTATGTGTGGTCACCAAAAACAGGTTTAAATGATACTACAGGAAGTGTGGTAATTGCTAATCCTACCGTTACCACAACTTATACTGTAATAGGTACTAAAGGGGACTCTGTGGGATTAGCAATATCAATAGTAACTGTTCCTGCCGTTATAGTAAACTCACCTTCTATTTGTATTGGAGATTCAACTACAATAATAGCAGGGGGTGGTGTGACTACATGTACATGGAGTAGCAATGCCGGTTCTGTTAATACAAATACAATTCAAGTGTTACCAACAAGTAATACAACTTATACTGTTATTGGAATAGTTGGAGGTTGTACTGATACTGCAATATCAACTGTTACTGTAAATTCAATTCCTACTTTAACTATGATATCAACTTTCTCAGTTATTTGTTCAGGTGATTCTGTTAATTTAATAGCAAGTGGAGCTACCACCTATACTTGGATGCCTTCATCCAATATGAATATTGATACTGGAGCTAGTGTAACCTCTTATCCATTAAATACAACAATTTTTACTGTATCTACTAATAATGGTGGTTGCATAAGATCAGCACAAGCCGCAATTACAGTAAACCTATTACCAAATGTTAGTTTTACTTTGGTTCAAGATACAGCACCTCACACATGGAATACTTACCCAAGCTACTCAACTAATGTAGCATCTGCTGTTTGGTATTGGGGGGACAGCACTTCTACTTCGGGGCTATATCCAAGTCATATGTACTCTGTTGCAGGCAAGTATAATATTTGTGTTGCTGTTACTGATACCGCAGGGTGTACAGCAACTTCTTGTTTAAATGATTCTGTATATCGCTTATCTAATAATAGCACTTATAGCAATATGGTTTATATAAATGTTATGAATGGTAATCAACCTATGGGCATCAATCAATTATCATTAAACAATAACCAAGCTATTATTTATCCAAACCCAACTAATAACAGTTTTATTATAGAAACTACTAATATAGAAAAACAAACCATACAAGTATTTGATGTAAATGGTAAAATGGTTTTAACTCAATTTATAAATGGTAAAACCAGTTTAGATGTTACAAATCTATCAAAAGGGGTTTATAACCTTAGTATAATTAACTCTACTGGAGTTGTAAATAAAAGGCTAGTTATTGTAAGGTAGATTAGTGAAAATATAATCTGATTTTACTAAAGGTTTAAATTTGATGGCGGAGACTGAGAGATTCGAACTCTCGATACAGTTACCCGTATACAACCTTTCCAGGGTTGCTCATTCGACCACTCTGACAAGTCTCCTGATTTTAATATTTCTTTTTTACTTTTTGTTTTTTTGCGGCTGTTTTGTTTTGTATTTTTTTTAGCTTAACGTTATAACGCATGCTATCCCAATAATCTTTTGTGTAATCGGTAAAAATTTCTTCGCCGGCTTTAATATCGCGTGTAGCTACTATGAAACAAGCATCATCAAAAATTTCGTACTGACTATTGTTTCTTAAACCTTTTACGCGTCCAAATCCGTTAGCATCATTTGCGTAACGTGCCTTGTATTGAGGCGTATGAAAAGCATCTACACACTTATTTTTATTGAAGAAAAATAAGTAGCCATCTTCGTCTCTATCTACACGTTCTTTATATTCTTTCCAACCAATTTCTTCGCCACGATATTGAATGATTTTAGATTCTTTTTTGATGGGCTTTGTAGTGAATAAGCCCTTACCAGAGCCCGGTATTTTTGATTTTTTTACGATTAGTGCCATAGGTTTGCAAAAGTAAACGGTTATTGCTTACATTTGCAAGCGTGTTTGGTTTTTTTCTGTTATTTATCAACAGAGAAAATTAAAAGGGAATGTCGTGGAAATCGGCAACAGTGCCCGCTGCTGTAATCTCGTTTGTTGCAAAACAAATAAAACAAAACTGCACCACTAACGATTAAACCCGTTGGGAAGGAGTTGAAGAGAGAGTCAGAAGACCTGCCAGATGCATTAACGTAAAAACCCTCGTGGACAAGGGTTTAAAACGAAATGATGTTTAGAGCAAAATATAGTTTAGTAGCAGGTTTTTTACTTGTTTGTTTGTTTTGTAAGGCACAACAAAAAGGGGACACTTTGTTATTAAATGAAGTTAATATTACTGACTACCGCATTAAAAAATCGACTGAAAACTTTGTTCAAGTAAAAATAGATTCGGCAACACAAAGCGCTTTTTTAACATCGAACCTATCGCAATTACTGATACAGCAAAATGGAACCTTAATAAAAGCTTATAGCCCGGGTAATATTGCATCGCTTAGTATTAGGGGTAGCACAGCGCAACAAACAGCCGTTATTTGGAATGGGATGAACATTAATAATCCCATGCTTGGGCAAGCAGATATCTCCTTATTACCTGTTGGTTTTTTTAATAGTATGAGCATACAAAAGGGGGCACTTAGCGGTTATTGGGGAAGTGGAGCTATGGCAGGGGTTTTAAACCTGCAAAGTAATCCACAGCAAATTACGGGGTTAATGGTTCAAGCGTCTACATCATACTCATCTTTGCAAAATAGTGTTCAATGGGCCTCGTTAAATTTTTCGACAGGCAAATTATTTTCTTCTACCAAGTTGTTGGGAGATTTTTCTCAAAACAAGTATCAATATTATAAAAATACAGATACCTCTTTAGTAAAACAAACACAACAACACGCGCAAACAAACCAACTGGCCTTGTTGCAAGATTTTTTATACAACATAAAGGCTAATCAGCAATTAGGTTTGCATATTTGGTTACAAAATGTAGACAGGCAAATGCCTTATACCATAAGTGCTTTACCGCAAGATGCTAAACAAACAGATAAAACGTTTAGAACTATGCTGGACTGGAAGGTTAACCAGAGAAAAAACACGTTTACTACAAAACTTGCTTTTTTTAACGAAGCACTTATTTATAATAATATAACTGATGCTATATATAGTAATAGTGTTTTTAAAACGTTTGCTTTAGATGTAGATTTACAACATAAAATTGGTAAAGGTTTTGTAATAAGTGGGGGTACAAGCAATATGCTATCATTAGCAAACTCGCCAAATTATATAACACAAAAACAATTATTGCGCGATGCTTTATTTGAAAATATAAGCTGGAATAGTAAACGCGATTTTTTTGTTGCCAATGCATATGCCAGACAAGAGTTATTTAACTCATCTGTATTTATACCGACTGAAGGCGCAACTACAACACTAAACTTTTTTAAATGGCTTGCTTGGAAAGCGAATGTAGGAACGGTTTTTCGTTACCCTACTTTAAATGATTTATATTGGAACCCCGGCGGAAACCCAAACCTAAAACCCGAACAAGGATATAGCGAAGAAACATCGTTACAGATAAAACAGCAAGGAAAAAATGTATCGATAAATGTAACAGCTACAGTTTTTAGCCGCGATATACATAATTGGATTATGTGGGTGCCCGGAAAAGATGGAAACTGGAGTCCGATAAATATTTTACATGTGTGGAGTAGGGGAATGGAAACAAATACAGAAGTGATATACAAGAACAATAAATTTAAAACATCGCTTAATGTACTTACAAATTATATTTTATCAACTTCATTGCCTGCTAACAATAACCAATACACACAAATGATGTATACACCTATGTATTCTGGCTCCGCTATTCTTATGACTGAGTATAAAAACTGGATATTGCGTGCCGCTTATACATATACTGGTTACCGTTATTTAAGTAGTGATAATTATAACTATTTAACACCCTATAACTTATTAGACATTAGGGCAGCGCGTACTTTTACTTGTAAAACTTTTTTAGTGAATGTTTTTGTCGAAGTAAATAATATACTCAATGAAAACTACCAAAGCATAACCCAGTACGGTATGCCATTAAGAAATTATAAAGCAGGATTAATTATTCAATATTATAAACTAATAAAAAACAATCGCACATAAAAATAAAAATATGAAAAAACAATTACTATCAATTGCCTTATTTGTTGGCGTTTTAACCACAACAATGGCGCAAGTAACAACCACTACACAAATCAGTGATTTTGAAAATGTAGTTTTAACAAGCAATCATAACAAAGTATATAACGACTCTACCGGTGGTGGTGGCTTTACAAGTGGTAACGCTTATTTTCCTTCGAAATGGGATACATCATATGGTGGTTATTGGTCAAGCGGATGGGCAGCTAGCTCAGTAAACGATTCTACTAATGCGTATCCGAATTTGTACGGTTGCGCTGCTTATAAAGGGTATAATAATTCGAATAAATATGCGGTTGGAACAACATCGGGAAGCCTTATTATGCGAATGACAGATAGTTTGATTGGAAAAACTGTAACCGGCCTTTATATATGTAACAGTACTTATGCATATAAAAGCATGAAAAACGGAGATGCATATGAGCCTGCTTTTACGGCACATAATAAAGATTGGTTTAAACTTACTGTTAAAAAATATTTTGGTGGGGTTTTGGCTAATGATAGCGGCGAAGTTTATTTGGCAGATTTTCGTTATGCAGATACTACTCAAAATTATATTTTGAAAAACTGGATTTGGGTAGGTTTTTCTTCTTTGCAAAATGTGGATAGCCTTTCATTTTCTCTTAGCTCATCACAAAACGGTATTTATGGAATGAACACACCCGCTTTTTTCTGCATAGATAATGTTACCCTGAGCACTTTTAGAGATACTACCGATATTGCTGGCATTAAAAACAACCTTTTAGAAAACAATTTACAAGTATATCCTAATCCTGCAGTTACTGAAACTGAAATTGTTTACAATACAACTACTTCGGTTCCGGTAAATATGAAGTTAATTGACTTATTAGGAAATGAATTGGTTAGCCAAAGGGCTCAAACGTTTGTGGGGTTAAATAAATTCAAAATAGATGTATCTACATTACCTGCGGGGGTTTATTATATAACACTTAATGCAGGAAGTAACTTGCTAACCAAAAAATTAATTAAGCAATAATGCGGTTTCTATTTGTTATTTGCTTTGTATCTCATTTAGCTATTGCTCAGTTTGCCCCGCCACAGGGGCAGGCTGGTAGCACTGCTATGTATAAAGATAGCAGTGCTTTTGTTGCTTGGGCAAGTGCGTGTAAAATAACACGTGGCCTGCAGGATATATCTAATACATCATCGGGTTATGCAACAGTAGGAGATAGCAGTAGTGGGGTGAACATTGCCGATGGAAATGTGGTAAGTTTAGGTGATGGGGGATATGCTATATGTACTTTTCAAAACGATATATATGATGGACCAGGTTATGATTTTGCCGTGTTTGAAAATTCATTTGACGGAAACTATTTGGAGTTTGGTTTTATAGAAGTGAGCAGCGATGGAGTTAACTTTTTTAGTTTTCCGGCAACATCAAATACACAAGACACCTCACAAACAGGACCTTTTGCCGATAGTGATGCAACCAAAGTAAATAACCTGGCAGGGAAATATATAGTACAATATGGTACCCCATTTGACTTGAGTGAGATGCAAGGCATTAGTGGCTTAGATGTCAACCACATTACACACGTAAAAATTGTGGATGTAGTTGGCAGTATAAATGCAACTTATGCAACTCATGATAAAAATAATAATAAAGTTAACGACCCTTGGCCAACTCCTTACGCCTCTTGCGGGTTTGATTTAGATGCAGTTGGTGTTATCAATCAACAAACCGGCAATGCTATAAAAGAAATAAATGATAACTCTTTTATATCTGTATATCCAAATCCTGCCAACAGTAATTTATATGTACGTTTAAATAAAACCTTTACTGATAACGCATCCGTTTCTATAACGGATGTAAATGGAAAAATTGTGCTGAAAAACGATTTCTTATCTAATGGGAATGTGTTAAATTTTGACGTATCAGCACTTGATAATGGATTTTATTTTCTTCAATTAAGAGATAACTCTAATTGTATCACAAAAAAAATTAGTATAGCTAAATAATGATAACTCGATTAAAAATATATTTTCTTTTTGCGATAATTGGAACAATAATAGTTTCTTGTAGAAAAGACACGCCACCCTCGCTTCCGCAAGGAAATATAAGTTCGGGTAAACGTTTAATAATTTGTGATGAAGGTGGCTTTGGTTATAATAATGCTGCGGTTTCTGTTTATGATCCAATAAATAATTCGACTGTTATAAATGTTTATGCGGCAGCTAATTCAAATCAAAGTTTAGGAGATGTGTTGCAGTCTGTTACAGAATTTAATGACAAGTATTATTTTGTAGTAAATAACTCAGGCAAAGTGATTGTGAGCGATAAAAACTTTGTTAGACTTACTACCATAAGTGGTTTTATATCACCAAGATATATGCAGGTAGTGAGTAACAATAAGGCTTATGTAAGTAATTTAGTATTGCCAACTAATGCTAACCAAACAAATTATATACAGGTGCTTAACATTGCAACCAATACAATAAGTAAATCTATTCGTTTGGATGGTTGGACAGAACAAATGGTACAATCGTACGGAAAGGTTTATATTACTAATCAAAATAAAAAATATGTGTATGTTTTAGATGCCGTAAATGATGGATTAGACAGTATTTATGTAGGATCTACAAATGCTTGCATAGTAAAAGATGCTAATGAAAAACTATGGGTAAGCTGTAATGCCAATGCGGCAAATAATGTATCCGCTAAATTAGTAAGAATAAACCCTGTTGTAGATACAATAGAGGTTACTATTTCTTTACAGACCACACAAAATTCTATCGGTCGTTTGTGTATAAACGGGGATGGAACTACTTTATATTATTTAATGAATGATGTTTATAAAATGGATATTAATGCGGCTGTTTGTCCTCTTACAGGAATTATAACACAAGGCACACATACATTTTATGGTTTATGTATAGACCCTACTGATGAAACTATTTATGTAAGCGATGCTGTTGATTACAACTCCAATGGTAAGTTATATCGCTACCAAGCGAATGCTAATTATATAGGAACTTATACCACAGGTATAATTCCAGGCTTTATGTTGATGGATTAAAACTAAGCTACTTGCTTTTTTAGTACAATAGTTTGCTTTCTATCCGGTCCAACTGATACTATACTGATTGGCACACCTGTATTTTCTTCAATAAAAGAAATATAGCTAAGTAATTCTTCAGGTAAATTAGTAGCTGCTGTGATATTTTGTTTCCAGCCTTTTATTTCTTTATAAACAGGAGTTATATCGGCATTAATAACATCAAATGGAAGCATTTCGGTTTTCTCGCCATTTATTAAATAGTGGGTACAAACTTTAATAGTATCAAAATCATCCATCACATCAGCTTTCATCATAGTTAGTTCAGAAACACCATTAATCATAATAGCATATTTAAGAGCCGGTAAATCTAACCAGCCACAACGACGAGCACGCCCTGTAGTAGAGCCATACTCGTTACCAATTTTACGCATGGTTTCGCCGGTTTCATCGTTCAACTCAGTAGGAAAAGGACCACTACCAACGCGAGTACAATAAGCCTTGAAAATGCCAATTACATTACCAACCGAGCGGGGAGATATACCTAAACCGGTACAACATCCGGCAGTCATAGTATTTGAAGAAGTAACAAAAGGGTAGGTGCCAAAATCTATATCAAGCATAGAGCCCTGAGCGCCTTCCGCCAGTACTTTTTTACCGGCTTTTAAAGCTTGGTTTATATAATATTCACTATCAATAAGGGTAAGTTGTTTAAGCTCATCTATAGCCTGAAACCAAGCGGGTTCTAATTCACCTAAATTATATTCGAAATTATGAAAGGCTAAAAGTTGTTTATGCTTTTCTACTAATGAATTGTATTTTTCTTTAAAGTTGGTCGACAAAATATCGCCTACACGTAAACCGTTGCGGCCTGTTTTATCCATATAAGTCGGGCCAATGCCTTTTAAGGTAGAACCAATTTTTTCTTTGCCTTTTGATGCTTCAGAAGCCGCATCTAATAAACGATGTGTAGGCAGAATAAGATGCGCACGTTTACTAACCAATAATTGTTTTTTTATATCAACGCCCATTTTAATAAGAGCATCAATCTCTCTTTTTAAAATAACAGGGTCTATAACCACCCCATTACCAATAACATTTGTACAGTGTTTATGAAAAATACCACTAGGAATTGTGTTTAGCACGTGTTTAATTCCATTAAACTCTAAGGTGTGACCTGCATTTGGACCACCCTGAAAACGGCATATCATGTCGTATGATGGGGTTAGTACATCAACCACTTTACCTTTACCTTCATCGCCCCATTGTAGGCCTAACAATACATCTGCTTTGTTCATGCTTAAAAATTAAGAGCTAAAATTACGCTAAATACAAGCGTTGAAACAGCAGTTTAATAATTTGTTGATAAAGAATTTTTTAAACATATTTTTATAATTTTACGTATATGTTTAAATGGATACTCCTTTTATTTTTACCTACGCTAGTTAGTTCACAAACAAGATTTGAACTGATAAAAAAAGTATCATCTTTTAGGCATCCCGAGAATGTTTACATTATTAATGCCGATAAGATTTTTATTGCAGATATAGGCAGAACATTTGAATCGGCTGCCAGAGATAGCGATGGCGTAGTTTATCAATGTGTGATAAATAACATTAATACAAAAAACAAACTCAATAAAACATTCAGGTTAAATGCACCAAAAGGCATGGTGGTAAATGGGAGTACACTTTATATTGCAGACGTGGATAGAATTGTAATTGCTAACATTGAAACCGGACTTAAAACGGAAGAGATAGCTTTTGAGGATACTACGGTTTCGTTAAACGATATGTTTTTACTGGACGATAACACCTTATTAGTTTCAGTTACGAATAAACATGAACTGTTTGCGGTTAATTTATCATCGAAAGAGATTATAAACCTTTCAAACAGCAGTGTAGAGGGAGCAAATGGGATATGTAAAAACGAAAAAAAAATATATGTATGTGGGTTTGCATCGAAAGAGAAAAAGAAAGGAAATGTTTATGAGTATGATTTAGAAACTAATAAAGTGACGCCAATTGTAAAAGAATTAGGCCATTTGGATGGTATAAAATTATATAATAATAAGCTATTGGTAAGCGATTGGGGAGCAGATTATGACCATGGAAAAATTTGGGAGATAGATTTGAAAACTCAAAAACCGAGAATAATTTTTGAAGATGAAAGACTTAAAAGTCCGTCGGGATTTGATTTATTAGGTGATACTATAATTATACCCTGCTTAGATAGTGGAGATATTTTGATATATAAGCTTAAAGAATAGAGGCTACTTCTGTCAATATTTTTTCGGTAGCACCTGATTTGCTTTGCATGTAGTTTTTTATATCGCTACTTAGTTTAGTACAATAAATTTCGTCAGTAATAATCGTATCAAAAAACAATAGTAAACCGTCTTTATTTGAAATCTCTTTAGAGATACCAAGTTGCAAGGTTTCGGCTGCCTCCACAAATTTATGATGGTTTAAGCCAAAGGCCACGGGTACATTATAAACTAAAGCCTCTAATATGTTATGAATTCCATCATTAAAGCCACCACCAATGTAGGTTGCAGTTGCATAACGATAAAGTTGAGAGAGAATGCCTATGGTGTCAACAATTAAAACATCGGCCTTTTCGATATTTGCAGGGTTTGTATAAAGCGTATAGTTTATGTTACCGATTATTAGTTTTTCAATATTGACTATAGATGACTTATTAACTTCGTGTGGAGCTATAATTAACTTTAAACTGTTATGTTTTTCTTTTAATTTTTTAAAGGTTTCTATAACAATTTCTTCATCTTTAGGCCAAGAACTTCCGATAACTACTATTTTATTGCTTCCGCAAAAACTATCTATAAGTGGTAAATCCTTCTTTGTTTTTAGGATGTCAAAAACCCTATCGAAACGAGTATCGCCAACAACTTTGTAGTTTTTAATATGAATGGTTTCTAATAATTTACCTGAAGCTTCATCCTGAATAAGCAAAAGTTTAAAGGCACTTAATGCTTTTGTAAAGATACCGCCGTACCATTTAAAAAATGGTTGGTGAGGTTTAAATACGGCTGAAATAAGAAAGGTTGGAACAGCTTTTCCTTTTAATTGAAATAGAAAATTTAGCCAAAACTCATACTTAATAAAAATAGCTATAGAAGGATTTACTATCTCAATAAAATCTTTGGCATTTTGTTTAGTATCTAATGGCAGGTAACAAACAATATCTGCTCCATCCCAATTTTTAAAAGCCTCGTAACCACTTGGCGAATAAAAACTTAATACAATTTTTGCGCTTGGGTGTTGTTTTTTTATTGCCTCTACAACAGGTCTGCCTTGCTCAAATTCGCCATAAGATGAACAGTGTACCCAAATAATCTTTCCGGCATTTAGTTTTGATATTTTGGCTGAAATAATTGTTCGCCAGTTTTCTCTGCCATTTACCCAAAGCTTAGCTTTTGCTTTTTTGAAGGATGCTAGTTTAATTGCCAGACCAAGAAAAAAAATGCCGAGGTTATAGAACCACATAAGTTTAGTTGTAATAAAACTCTTTAGGTGTTTTTTTGTACAATGGCAGCATCCATCCAATGCGAATGCCCATTAAAATATCTATGCGTTTTTTGTTATCAGAAGTCATAGTATCATACTGATAACCACGTAAGCCTGTTGTAAAACCTTCTTGAAACTCGAAACCAGCATAACAATTAGCCAATCTATTCTTTGCCAAAAACATATAACCAATAAATTGCATAGCAGCAGGCCCACCGGTTAACCTATCATATCCTTTTGATAAAACTCCATAAACCTGCGGCAAGCTTTTGCCCACATCATAAATATTTATTTTATGCTGCATGTAACCTAAACCAAAATAGGTAAGTAAGCCACTATTTTTATTTTTGCCTAATTTGCTAAAAACCTTTCCAAGTACCAGATATGCAGTGAAACCCCGTTCGTTAAGTCTTAATTGCCCAGGATTTCCACTTCCGTTGGTAATGGTGTTTGCCGAAGTGTACATATAAGCCAAAGGATCTTCTCTTACGTTTCCACCAAAAATGTAATTGCCTTCAGCTCCAATTATTAAATTTTTGTCGGTTTTGTATAAAATGGGCAATCCTGCGCTAAAATTACCTCCAAATCGGCTTGATAAATCGCCATAAGGCAGCTCTCCGGCAATGTGCACTCCAATAATTAAAACATGGTAACAGCTATCTTTAAACTCTCCACGACGTAAAAATGCCCTTTGAGCAACGACAGAAAAGCCACAGTAAGTTATAAATAAAGTAAAAAAAAGTCTCTTCATTTTTAAGGAGACGAATATACGCTAAAAAATAATTTTACGTAGTACGAATTAACTGTTTAATTTTATGCGTTATGTATAGGCTTTTAGATTTTTTTTGGAAAAATAATTTACCGCGCTGGTCTATATTAATAATTGACGTTATTATTTGTGCATTTTCGCTTACACTAGCCTTTTTCCTGCGATTTAACTTTGCATCTATACCGGCGCAAGATTTTAAAAACATGCCCATAGATTATGCTATGGTTTTGGGTATACGGCTTGCCAGTTTTCTTTTTTCTAAAACATACAAGGGGGTAATTAGGTACACAGGCTCTAAAGACTCGATGCGTATATTGTTAATTGTGTTATTGGGTAGTGGGATTTTGTTTTTTATAAACTTTACTACCCGATTAATTGTAGGTGTTTATTATATACCACAATCAGTAATTATAATAGATGCGCTTTGCACTATGTTTATAATGATAGCATCACGTTTAGCTGTTAAAGCCATTTATTTTGAGCGCAAAAACCCGGATAGAAAGAAAACCAATGTGTTAATTTATGGAGCTGGTGAGTCGGGCATAGTAACAAAACGTACCCTTGAACGCGATGCTGATATTAGATACAAGGTGATTGGTTTTATTGATGATGATATTAAAAAGAAGGGGAGGAGTCTTGAAGGTGTTTTTATTTATCAACCCAGTAAATTGGCAGAGTTGATAGGTGAAAACGAGATAGAAACTGTTATTATATCTATATTAAATGTTTCATCGAACCGGAAAAATGAGATTGTAGATGTTTGTTTACAGCATAATGTTAAAGTGTTAAGTGTACCACCTGTTAGTAAGTGGATTAACGGAGAGCTTAGTTTAAATCAATTAAAAACAATAGAAATTGAGCAGTTATTGGAACGCGATGCTATAAAGCTGGATGTTTCGTTAATTGAGCAGCAACTACAACATAAAACCATTTTAGTTACCGGTGCCGCAGGCTCTATTGGTAGCGAGTTGGTAAGACAAATAATTCGTTTCAATCCTAAGAAAGTTATTTTGTTAGATAATGCCGAAAGTCCATTACACGAAATGGAGTTAGAGCTTTCGGAAAAGCACAGTAATCAAAAATTTGAAGTGGTAATGGGTGATGTGCGCCATCCAGATAGGATGCGTAATGTGTTTAACACCTTTAAGCCACAATTGGTTTACCATGCAGCGGCTTATAAGCATGTGCCTATGATGGAAAACAATCCATCAGAATCTATTTTAACAAATGTATTAGGCACAAAAATTACAGCTGATTTAGCGGTTGAGTTTAATGTAGAAAAGTTTGTACTTATATCAACCGACAAAGCTGTAAACCCAACTAATGTTATGGGAGCCAGCAAGCGCATTGCTGAGATTTATACGCAATCTCTTGGTAAAAAATCGTCTATAAAATTTATTACTACTCGTTTTGGAAACGTGTTGGGTTCTAATGGATCTGTTATACCAAGGTTTAGAAAACAAATAGAGCAGGGTGGGCCTATAACAGTTACCGACCAAAATATTACACGTTTTTTTATGACCATTGCCGAGGCTTGTTCATTAGTATTAGAAGCAGGATGTATGGGAGTTGGAGGTGAAATTTTTGTATTTGATATGGGCAAGCAAGTTAAAATTGTTGATTTAGCCCGTAAGATGATACAACTATCCGGCTTAGTTGAAAACAGAGATATAAAAATAGTTTATACAGGTTTGCGCCCGGGTGAAAAACTGTATGAAGAGTTATTGGCTTCGGCAGAAAATACTACTGCAACGCATCACCCACAAATACTAATTGGAAAAGTTAAACAATATAATTTTGAAGAAATAAATCAGAAAATTGATGAACTTATAAAGTTGTTTAACTCACAAAATAATGTAGATATAGTTTCGGCTATGAAAGATTTGGTGCCTGAGTTTAAAAGCAATAATAGCGTGTTTACTAAATTAGATTCATAAACTTTATATTTAAGTTATACTTTAGTTTTAATTGTATAACTTATTGATTAAATGTTGTTTAATTTTTATTATTATCGGAAATATCGGGTAATAAAAAGAGAATAATTGAAGCTATACCGGGTAAAGCTGCACCTATAAAAAACCAAACAATGGGTCTTCTTCCCATTCTTTTAGCAAAAAGAGCTGTAACTAAAGGAATGCTAAAAAGAAAGCATAAACCAATAGAAAAAAATATTCCTGCGCCCATTTATTATAAATTATTTGGCAAAATTAGTACAAAACGGATGTAAATTCTGAACGTATTTTAATTCAATATCAATAACTCCTAATCTTATTAAAATGTATCTTTGCGCCCTTAATGCAAGAACAAATAACATTTATAGGCGAGCGTTTGTGGGCAGGGCATGTAGGTAATTTTTTTATTATCCTTTCTTTTATAGCATCCTTACAAGCAGCCATTGCTTACTTTTTTGCCGAAAAAAATCCTTTAGAAACCAGTTGGCTTAAACTGGCACGTATTTCTTTTCAAGCACATGTTTTAGGTGTATTGGGTATAATGGGCACTTTGTTCTATATGCTTTATAACCATTATTACGAGTACTCCTATATATGGCAACACTCAAATAATATAATGCCTATGCGTTATATTTTTTCTTGTTTTTGGGAAGGGCAGGAGGGTAGCTTTTTGTTATGGACTATATGGCATGCCTTTATAGGTTTGATTTTACAGCGTACGGCTAAAAATTATGAAACAAGTGTAATGAGTATCCTTTCATTGGTTCAGGCTTTTTTAGCTACCATGTTATTAGGGGTAATTATTTTCGGGACAAAAATTGGCAGTAATCCTTTTATAATGCTTCGCGAAAATCCGGAGTTTAGCAACATACCACTTTTTAAAAGTCCGGATTACTTATCGAAATTAGACGGGCGAGGATTGAATCCCTTATTACAAAATTATTGGATGACTATACACCCGCCAACCTTGTTTTTAGGCTTTGCTTTAACTGTTGTGCCTTTTTGTTATGCTCTTGCCGGATTATGGAAAAAAGATTTTAAAGGCTGGCAAAAACCTGCTTTACCATGGGCTTTTACCGGAGTAATGATTTTAGGATTAGGTGTTTTAATGGGTGGAGCATGGGCTTATGAAGCATTAAGTTTTGGTGGTTTTTGGGCATGGGACCCTGTTGAAAACGCATCAATGGTGCCGTGGCTTACTTTGGTTGGGGCAGCACATTTAATGATTGTAAATAAAAACAAAGGGCACTCTATTTTTTCGGGATTGTTACTGGCTCTACTATCGTTTATATTAGTGCTTTATTCTACTTTTTTAACCCGTAGTGGTATTTTGGGTAATGCATCAGTACATGCTTTTACCGATTTAGGCATGCAAAAACAATTGCTGTTATACTTACTGACTTTTGTGTTTTTAAGCATTTACTTATTGCAACAACATAAAGTAATATCGTTTGTTTATATGTGTTTAACAGCTACTTTGTTTTTGCTTGTTTTTGCCTTTAATATGCAACCAACTATTTTACTTACTGTTTGGGGTTGTACATCGCTTGTGTTATTATTTACTGGTTATTTTATTGAATTTCCGAAAGATGAGAAAGAAGAGAGTGTTTATAGCAGAGAGTTTTGGTTGTTTGTGGCTTCGTTTGTTCTGTTTTTATCAGGTGTAACAATTAGCATTTTTACCTCCATTCCCATTTTTAATAAAATGTTTGGAATGAATAAGGCACCATTTACTATTGATAAATTCAATGCCTGGCAGATACCATTTGCTATTATTGTGGCATTTTTATTGGCAATAGGGCAGTTTTTTAAATATAAGGATACCGATAAAAAACAATTTTTTAAAAATTTACGCGTATCAGCCTTATTAGCTGTTGCTTTTGGTGGAGTGGCATCGGCGGCCTTATATTTTTCGCATGGGTGGAACGAGGCTTCATCTACTCAAAAAACAAATTACTTTACTTACTCTGCCTTACTTATAACATCGGCTTTTGCTTTATTTGCCAATACAACTTATTGGGTACGTATTTTAAAAGGGCATGTTAGACATATTGGCTCATCAATGGCGCACATAGGTTTTGCTTTATTGCTTATTGGGGCATTGATTTCCACCTCTAAAAAGGCCACCTTATCTAAAAACACCTCTCAAAAAAGTGTTTCTTCCTTAGGAAAAGACTTTGACGACAAGAAAAATATTTTACTTACCAAAGGAGATACATTACCTATGGGGCCATATTATGTTAGCTATACCGGTAAAACAAAAACTGGGGTTAACATGAATTTTAAAGTAGAGTATTTTTTACGTGAGCAAAATAAGTACGTTAAGCAATTTGAGTTGTCGCCAATTGTGCAAATGAATGCCCGTATGGGTAATGTGGCAGAGCCTGATACACGCAGGTTTCCGACATATGACATATACACACATATTGCATTCGGTGTTTTAGATATGGAGGAGGAGCAAACGGTAAATAATTATACAGAGCCTCAGGATAATGTTATACACTTACACGATACTATTTACTCGTCAAATTCCATTATCATTTTAGACTCTTTAAATACAAATATGACTAAAGAGCAGTATCAAAAAAATGACTCTTCAATTTGGGTTACTGCTGTTTTGCACGCTTATGATATGGATAAAAAAGTGCATCGCGCTTATCCAAAATATCATTTAATAAAAGATAGAATAGAACCTGTTTCTGACTCTATACCGGAGCTTGGCCTTAGACTAACCTTTTGGAAAATTAATCCTGAAAATGGCTCGATTGAGATTATGCTAAGTGAAAGAAAAACCAACCAAAAAGATTTTATTGTAATGCAGGCCTATATGTTCCCTTATATTAATATACTTTGGTTAGGCTGTGTACTTATGGTGTTGGGTACCGGTTTAGCCGTGCGAGAAAGAATACGTGTAGAATCAAGGTTTAAGGTTTAGCTAACCAGTTTTCGAGCTCTTTTTGGTCGAGATGGATGTAATCAACCTGATGCTCTACCACACTATTATTTACTAAATAAATAATTGGCAAGGATAAGCCTGCAAGGTAAATAAACGACTGTCCTTTTAACATACAATGCCCGATATTTTCTGTATGGGTATCATTAAAAAACTCGGTTAACTTTTCCTCTTTACCATTTAGTACCATGTAAAATGGGATATCCGGGTTTAATTTATTAATGGTACGAATTTTTTTTGCGGCAATTCGGCAATGCGAACAGGTAAGGCTTAAAAACAGTATAATATGCTTGCCTTTACTTAATGTTTTTGAAGGGGTGTTTAAATAGGCCTTATCATACAATGTATCCAAAGGCAGATTAAAATTATTTTCGGGTTTATTTAAATAAGATTCGGCATAATTTAATTGAACCGGATTTAAAATAAAAGGTAAAGCAATTGAAATGACTATTAGAACAACTACTATATACTTTGAAAATTTACCGAAACTAAATCCTTCATGATATATATATAAGCCAACAAAAATAGCCAACATAGCTATGTTTTTTAATAATGCTTTTAGCGGAGACATATATATAGTAGTACCAAAGCAGCCACAATTGCCTTTATTACCGGAAATTAATAATTGAAGTATGAGATAAATACAAAAAACAACTAATGTTATAATGCCTAACTTGTATGTAAACTTTTTTAATAAAATATTTAATATAAGTAAAACACCAATTAAAAATTCTAAGGCGATTAATAGACGAGCTATAAAAGGGGCTAACTGCCAGTTACTTAAACCCAAATCGACAAAAGTGTATTCAAATGGTTCAATCGGATATAGCTTAGTATAAGCTGAAAAGATAAAAATGCCCCCCATTAAGGCAGATACAATACTAAAGAGTATTTTTTTTAGCATTTGCATAGGTACAAAAAAAAGCAGCTATTTATTAGCTGCTTTTAATTTAAAAAATCAAAAATGATTTTATTGGATTCCGCAACTTGTTGTAGTTGTGTTTTTTCCAGTACAAAGAGTTTCAGCACCAGAAAGTGTTGTTGCTTTAACAGTTGAAGTTGTTGAAGTTGTTCCGTCTGAGCAATAACAATTGTAACTTTTTTTGCAAGAAGCTGATAGACCAGCGATAACTACTACTGCTACTAAAATAACTTTTTTCATATGGTTTGTTTTTGTTTTTTTGCCTACTCATTTACGGCTTTTGGGCTTACTCCGTTTTTTTTATTCTGCGTAAATTTAAAAAAATTAACTTAAAATAACAAAAACGCCCTATAAAAGTGAAATTTTAATTAACAAAGTAAAAAAGGGTAAAAGAAATTTTTAATTGAAAGTAAATCAAAAAAAATGCCTAACAAACTATAAGGCAATTGTATAGGTACAAAAAGCACCTATTTTATATTTCGCTCTTTAAAATTGAGAGCAAATTAATTAAACTAAATAGCGCAACCAGCACCTTTTGATGCACATTGGGTTTCAGCGCCGGCAAGTGTAAATCCTTTAACTGTAGTAGTTGTTACATTACCACTTCCATTATCACAAGTGCATGTATAACTTTTTTGGCAAGATGCAGACAAACCTGCTACCAGCACTACTGCTACTAAAATAACTTTTTTCATATGTTTTTTGTTTTTTTCTGCCTACTCATTTACGGCTTTTGGGCTTACTCCATTTTTATTTATGTAAAACTAAATACTTAGTTTTTTAAAAACAAAAAACATATGTAAAATCTAATTTATTTTTTATTGATTATACGTCGCCAACTAACATAAAACTATGTTGTTTACCCCTAAAATTATTATAAATAAGCACGTTTTTTAAATTATTGGATTTAATTTTATAACAGGCTAGCCAAAGGGCAAAAGAACTTGCGGTGGCATACTCGCCACATAAATGTTTAAAACCTTCTGTTTTAACATTTAGCACTATTTTTTTGCAAGCGTTATAGTATGGCAAGTATCTACTATCTCCATTTTCTCCACTAAGAAATAAATTTAAAGCATCATCCTTTACGTTTTTTTCGATAAAATGCTTTAGATATTGTGTAACATCTTCTTCCTTATCTGTATGAAGGGTTCCTATAGCTTTTAGTTTTGCGGTAGCTCCGGTTTTTTGTTTATTAACCGCAAACATAGCACAACCATCTCCCGGGATGCATCCGGCTGTTTTAGAATTATATAATTCTGTATTTAAAACAACTTCTTTTTTATACATATTGGCTAAAGACTCAATATTATATTGATAAGCAGAAATTTCATCTATTCCACCCAATAAATAAGAGTTATCAGGAAATTCATTTAACATCATTCCCACATCTAAAGCAGCATTTTCAAAAGCTAAGCCACGATGCACGTGTGTATTGTTATAACCTTTATTTGCAGAAAAAAATGCCAGCTGAGATGCAATGGCGTTGGTGGTGCTTTGTACAAAATTGGTGGGAGTTAATTTCCCTTCGTTATAATCTACAATTTGGTTTAAAAACTTAATGCAATCTTCTAAGCCACCATTGGCTGTACCCATAACAATGCCGTTAAAAGTAAGCGTATTAAGTAAGGGTAAGGCAGCACCCGATGCTAACCTTACTGCTCTGCCCATACGACGATACATAGCAGGTGGAATGGCATCATAATTTGGTTCTATGGCCTGTAATTTGTTGTCTTTAATTGGCTGTATATCATCTAAATCAATAACTCCATTGGTTTTTTGAGCCGATACACAAACTGATTGGTGGATATAAAACATACTCATTAAGCTTTTGAAAAAATTAATGAACTACAGTTTCCGCCAAAGCCAAATGAGTTTGACAAGACATGATTGATAGGCATTTTAGTATACGCTGTAACGGGCACTAAACTTGTTTTTGGAATTGGATTTTTATACTGAAGACTTTGGTATATTTCCTGATTAATTAGATTCAAAATACTATATACAGCCTCTATAGCGCCAGCTGCACCCAATGTATGCCCTGTGTTAGATTTTGTTGAGGCAAAAGCAGGGACTTTTTCGAATAAACGAATCATGGCTGTACTTTCTGCCTCATCGTTATTTTCAGTAGCAGTACCGTGTGTGTTTATAAAATCAATTTGACCAGGTTGTAAATTTGCTTTTTGCAAAGCACCTTGCATGGCTAAAAATGGTCCATCAGCATTTTCAGAAATAGAAGAAGGATGAAAAGCATCATTAGCATTACAATAACCGGTTAACTCAGCATATACTTTTTTATTATCTACGGTTTCTTCACTTTCTAAAACTAAAAAGGCAGCGCCTTCGGCTAAATTTAATCCTTTGCGTTCACTATCAAACGGGCGGCAAATTTCATCGGAAAGAATATATAAAGAGTTAAACCCGTTAATGGTGTATTTTGCTAAGCTATCAGAGCCACCAACAATGGCACGTTTAGCTAAACCATTTTGTATAAGACGAGCCCCATACATAATTGAGTTTGCTGATGATGAACAGGCGGTGTTAATGGTATCAATTATCCCCCTCATTCCATAACGCTCTTGCATGGCTAATGTTACAGAGCCTCCATCGTAAGATGACAAATACTCTGAAGCCTCGGATTTGCTATTGGCATCTTTATAAAGCTCATCGGTTAAGCACATACCGCCAACTGAGTTTGCGCCAATAAGAGCTGTATCGTAAGAAGCTATTTCTTTGTTGCTTAGTTTGCTATCGTTGATAGCATCTATGAATGCGTGTAAAGCTAAAAGACTGTTACGCGTGTAACCGGTTTCTTTAACTTTTAGTTTTTCTTTAAAGACTTGAGTTTCTGTCTTTATTTCTCCGACAGGTAATTTACCAGCGAAATTTGAATGGATTAACTCTAAGGTGCTAATGCCACAATGGCCTTGTTTTAGTGCTGTATGGTTGAGAGAAAGTGTGTCTCCTAAAGGGCTGATGATTCCAATGCCGGTAACAAAAATTCTACTCATTAATTTGGCTTACTTTGTTCTGTGTTGTTGAATGTAAGCTATCATGGTGTTTACATCTACCAATATTTTACGTCCTTCTTTGGGGTCGTTAATTTTAATGCCATAAATTCTCTCTAGTAAAGCAATAAGTTCTAATGAATCTATAGAGTCTAGCCCTAAACCTTCGCCAAAAAGAGGCTGATCATCTTTTATATCTTCTGGCTTAACAGTCGTTAAATTTAAAAACTGAATAATTTGTTCTTTTAATTGGTGTTTTAAAGCAGCTGTTTCCATAATTTATATAGTTCAAATTAAACTCTTTTTTTTCAATCCTAAAAACGCAATTATTTGTAAAATAATTGCTATGGTTAATAGAGGTAAAATATTTTTAAAAACATCGTGCAAACCACCTCTTTCCAGAAACAGACTATAGTATGACTCTAAACACCAATACATAGGCGAAAACTTTAGCAAAACCTGAAATGAATGAGGCATAGCAAAGCTTGGTACTAAGATGCCGCCAATGGCAGCGAGTAAAACGATAGATACTGCACCAAAACCATTTGCCTGTTCTTGTGTTTGCGCAAAAACACCAATACATTGCGCATAACTGATAGCGCACCAGGCACAAACAATTGATACAATTATTAGTGCCAATATATCGTTTGGAATATTTAAAGCCGGTAAACCAATAAGGGGGAATAACCATACACCCATTGAAAAAATTACAATTATCTGAGTTAAACAAACAGCCATGTATGTAATTTGTTTTGAAAACAAGGCAACTAAATAATTAGTAGGAAGTGTTTTTAAACGAATAAAACTGCCGCTTAGTTTTTCTTTTACCAGGTTGCTGCCTAAGGATGTTACTATGAAGAACATAGCAAAGATAGTCCATGCCGGAACATTGTGCTGTGTGGCATTAGGGATGGTTTTACTGCCATCTTTAGACACTGGAATTTCTTGTATGGTGATTTGATTATTGACAATTTTATTTTCTAAACTTTCGGGTAATTTTTTTTCGTTTAAGGAAAAATAAAGGGTTTGAAGTATTTGCTTGCTCTCGACCAACTGTAGCGCACTGCGTAAAGCACCTTGAATAGATTTCCTATAAGATGCTTGTAAAACAGGGTGATAATAAAACTGAATACTGTAAAGTGAGTCGGTAGTTTGTGAGGCTGTTTTTTCTTTTACACCAAAATCGTTTAGGGCATTATCACTAACATCTTTGGCTTTTAAGGCAATTTTAGCGGAGAAATTGGCAGGAATTACAAGTGCTATTAAAGCATTTTGTTTGTGCATGGTATCAGAAACCTGTTGCCCGTTTAGATTTTGATTTGTAGTGTGCAGGTTAAACATGCCAACTTTTTCTAAGGCTTGTATAAGTTGGCGACTAGCAACTCCGGTATCTTTATTGCAAACTAAAAGTGGTACTTTGTTTTCGTTAACCAATTCGAACGTGCTCGATTGCAAACTTGTTATAACCAACACCAATAAAATTGGCATGGCAAACATAAAGGTTAAACCCACTTTATCTCTAATCAGGATTTTTACATCCTTTACTATGGCTGCCCAAAGTTTAAACATGACTATCTCGGTAGGCTTTGCCTGTTAGGGTTAAAAAGAGTTCTTCTAAATTAGTTGCTTTGTGTTGAGCAAGTAAATTAGGCAGACTATTGCAAGCAATAAGTTTGCCTTCATCAATTAATGCAATTTGGGTGCACAGGCTTTCTGCTTCGTGTAATTGATGTGAGGTATAAAAAAGGGTTGTTCCGTTTTGGTTTAACTGTTTTAAATAATCTATAATAGCGTGGCGTGTTTGTATATCAACTCCAACGGTTGGCTCATCTAAAAATAGGATAGAGGGATTGTTTAAAACACCAATAGCGAGGTTTACACGGCGTTTCATGCCACCCGAAAATTTAGCTACGGGTTTATTTCTTACATCGGTAAGGTTTAAGGTTTCCAGTAATTCTTCACTGCGTTTTTTTATTTCGGGTTTTGATAAACCGCACCATGCACCAAAAAAATTAAGATTTTCAACAGGACTTAATTCCTGATAAAAAGAAAAATCTTGTGGTACAAAGCCAAACAGATTGTTGAGTGATTTTTTATTGTTATTTAATTCGTTGCCTAATAGTTTAATGCTTCCATTATTAAAAGAAACTAAACCCGTTAGAATGTGCATTAAAGTTGTTTTACCTGCACCATTAGGACCAAATAGACCAAAGCGTTCGCCAGTTTCTACCTGTAATGAGAAATCTTGTAGGCAATTTTTAGTCTGCTCGGCATAGCGAAAATTAAGGTTATTTATATCTAAAGCCAGACTCATTATACTTACGGTTAGTTTATACCACCGTTAGTAACATGTTGGCATAAGAGAAACGAGCACTCTCGGGTATAGTAAGTGCAATTTTTTGTCCTTTTTGTAGTTTACCGCTATTCATTAACTCTTCTAAAGCTACAAAAATAGAGGCAGAGCCCATGTTACCAACCTTAGTTAGGTTTACAAACCATTTTTCTTGTGGTAACTCTACACCGTATTTTTTCATTTCATCATCTACTTTCGACCTGAAATATTCGGATGATATGTGGGGTAAAAACCAATCAATGCTTTTTGGATCTACTTTATGCTTTTTAAATAACTCTACATATTTTTTTGTACCCAGTTGCGCAATGTATTTATCTAACATACGGGCATCTTGTTTTAACGAAAAAATTGATTTTTCGAGCCACTCTTTTTGCGTGTACTCGCTCCAACCATGTATGTTTCCTTCCGCATCTTTTTCGCAGCCCATATACATACAAGCATCTACTTCATTAGCGAAAGAGCATATTTCTATCCACTCTATTTTTAAAGATATACCGTTTGGATTAGGTTTGTTGCTAAGCAAAGTTGCTGCAGCTCCATCAGATAACATCCAACGTAAAAAATCTTTTTCGAAAGCAAGAACAGGTTGAGCTTCTACTTCTTTTAATTTTTTGGTTTCTTCTTCAAAGGTTTGTGCCGACATCCAAGAAGAAAGTTTTTCGGAACCAGTGCTGACAGCATTGTTTGTATTGCCTGTTAAAACAGACATATAGGCATATTTAAGCGCATTCATGCCTGAGCAACAAGAGCCAGAAAACGAAATAGCCTCGATAGGTTTTGTTTTTAACATGCCATGTACCATTACACCATGTCCGGGTAAAATTTGATCGGGTGTAGTTGTGCCGCTTGTTAGTAATTCTATATCACCTAAAGTAAAACCATTAGTGCATAAGCGTTTAATGGCTTCAACCGTTAATTCGGTATTGGTGTGTGTGCTAACACCTTCTTTGGTGCGAGCATAATAACGGGTGGTAATTTTATTGTTGCGTAAAACAACCGCTTTGGCTTTAGATTTTCTGCCGTCAACATAGCCCAAGTACTCTTCCATTTCATCGTTACTAACCGGATTGCCGGGAAGGAACTTGGCAATTTTATTTATATAAACAGTTTGCTCCATATTTTCTACTCTTTCTCTCGACCAACAAAGTACCAATTATTTTTACTTCGGCACATTTGTAAAGTTACTTTAATTATTTAATTTTTATAAAACCACATTTTTTCTACATCCATTTTAATTGCCGGGTTTTGTGGCAGGGCATTTTCACTCATTGTATCTACTTCTCCATCTAAACTTATGGTGTAGGGGTTAACCTTCATATCTATTGGTGTGCCTTTTACCTGATGGCTAATGCGACGGAACATTTCGGCAACAATGTTTTCCAATATGCCCATATTTTTATGTAATTGCGCTAACAAGTCTTCTCTGCCTAATGGCGCTTCTATGCCTTGTTGAAACTTTTTCAGGTAATCTAAATCCAGCGGATCTATGTACGAATTAGAGAACAATTTGGTTTCGTGTGGCATCCAGGCAATAAAAACATCTTGCATGGTTTTGTTCAATCTGCCAAACTTTCTGCCCAAACTATCGTCAGATACAAAAAGCTCTTTCAGTACTTTTAAATCGGTAAAGCCTTTGTTGGTAAATATTAAGCAGGGCACCGACCAATAAATAGCCCAATCCCAAAATATTTTAAACACCATAATTTGCGTGTTACCCATTAACTGATACTTATCCTGATAGATTGGCAACCAGCTTTCGAACCAAGACAGATGCGTTTTTTCATATATTTCGGCACGCATGCCAATGTCTTCGCCACCTAAATCGCGGAGAATTAAATCAGTTAACCAGGTGTTGTTAAGGGCAATAAAATCGCTACCGGGGGAGTAGAAGGGGTCTAAAAAAGCACCTGCCTCGCCAGTTGTAGCCCAACGGTCGGCTGAATACATGCGACCACTATCGTGGGCAAAATGTTTAAGTACTCTAAAATCTAACAATTCTTCTTTTGGCGGACAAATATGTTGGGCGCATTGAGGTTCGTGTACTTTCATCCACTCAACCGCTTTTTCGTAGGTGTTTATGGTGTCGAAAGGATGTATGTCTTGGTCGGCTACGATACCGATACTGGTATTTTTTGAACCCAAAGGAATTATCCAAACCCAATAGCCCTTATCCATAAAATGTATGGTGCTTAAGTAACGTAACTTAGGAGCCAGGTAGGTTTTCCATTCTTTTTTATCGCTCCAATCATCTACATCAATAACGCCTTTCAATCGGTACCAAACCGAGTTTACATTATGTGGGGCTTCTTTTTGGAAACCAAATTTGCGTTTTAATAAACTAAATCGGCTGCTGGCATCAACCACCCATTTGCAATCAATTTTATGCTCGGTACCGTTTTGCGTATAAATAACCTGGTTGCCTTCTTTTGCTATAACAACATCTTTAGCACGGGCAGCCAAAATAAAATCGGTGCCCAATTCGCGTGAGTGTTTTTCTAAGTAATTCTCTAAAGTACCACGGTCTAACTGATGGCTTGGTACGGGTAGTTTTAAACGAGGGCCTAACTCAACACGGCTTTCTATTTGGTTTTTGCTATTGTTTTTAAAAAAGAAACGCAGGCCATGTTTAGGTAACTCATGTTCTTCTAAATAGCCTTTTAAATTTAACACCTCGCGAAAGTAGTGGGTAGCTAACTCTACAGTAGATTCTCCAACTTTATGTGCTGCGGTGCTGGCTGCTTTTTCTCTTAACTCTAAAACTAAAATTGATATTTCGGGACGGGCTCTTTTTAATTGTATGGAAAGTGTTAAACCTGCCAAGCCGCCCCCCATAATTACTACATCATATTGTTTCTGCATAAAAGCCTTTTTTGTATTTTTTAACAAATATAAGGGGTAATTATTAAAGAGATATAAAATTTAAGCCGGCTACGTTAAATTATTTATTTTGAATGCTTTGCGTACATTTGAAGTGGAACTGATACACCCTTATATGAACGAGGTACTAGAATTTCTTAAAAATTTAACCAATCCTGAATCTATTGTAAAACTTGGGCTTCCCTTATTGTTGTTTGTAATTTTTGCCGAAACAGGTTTGTTAATTGGCTTTTTTTTACCCGGCGATAGTTTGGTTTTTATAAGCGGCTTATTGTGCGCCACAAACCCCAATTTATTAAACGTAAACATTATAGAGCTTATTTTATTAATGAGTTTAGCCGCTATTATTGGTAATACTTTTGGTTATTATTTTGGAAAAAAAGTAGGGGAGGGGCTTTATAAACGAAAAGACAGCTTATTGTTTAAAAAACGGCATTTAGAAACTACCCGTAGTTTTTACGAAAAGCATGGAGGCCAAACACTTTTTTTAGGGCGTTTTTTACCCATTATACGAACCTTTGCACCCATACTGGCAGGGGTAATAAAAATTGATATAAAAAAGTTTATGCTTTACAATGTGGTTGGTGCTTTATGCTGGATTGGTTCGATAGCAGGAATTGGTTATTTTTTAGGAGCCAAATTTCCGCAGACGAAAGATTATTTGGGTTATATAGTTATTGGTTTAATTATAATAACCAGCATACCGGTTTTGGTTACTTATTTTAAAGAAAGAAAAAGCAAATAAATTTATATTTACAGCATTATGTTTACAGGAATTATAGAGACCCTTGGCAAAGTTGAAAAACTAGAAAACGAACAGGATAATTTACACATTTACTGTTCGTGCGCATTTACAGGTGAGTTAAAAATTGACCAAAGTTTGGCACATAATGGGGTGTGCTTAACGGTGGTTGACATTAAAAACAATGTTTATAAAGTAACTGCCATTAAAGAAACGCTTGATAAAACAAACCTTGGTGCCTTAAAAGTAAACGATGTTGTAAACTTAGAACGCTGTATGCCTGCCAACGGAAGGTTTGATGGACACATTGTACAAGGCCATGTTGACCAAACTGCTGTTTGTGTTGAGCGACAAGAATTAAACGGTAGTTGGATGTTTACTTTTAAGTACGATGCTACCAAAGGAAACATAACGGTTGAAAAAGGAAGCGTTACTATAAACGGAGTTAGCTTAACGGTTGTAAACTCAAAAGACGATAGTTTTTCGGTTTGTATTATACCGTATACCTACGAGCACACCAATTTTAAAAACATAAAAACAGAAAGTGTTGTAAATATTGAGTTTGATATTGTAGGAAAATATGTTTCAAAACTTGTAAACAGGAAATAAACAGCTTATTTAATTGCCCGGATTTTTTTCATCGAAATCAATCCTAAATTCATCTTTTATTATGGTAATTGGTCTAAAGTAATTGCTTTTTGATGTTTAAAAAGCTTAAATTTAGATTATGAAAACAAAAGAATCTGAAAAAAGCGCCAGAATCGGATACATAGTTAATGGTATACTAATTGTATCTATCATCATACTAATCATTGCTATTAGAACCATGAAACAATAGTTTTTAGTATCTTTTTTTGCCTTACTACTGTTAAAATAATTACAGATTTTAGTATGTAAGATTTTACCATTTTTTGTATTTTTTAGTATCATATAAACACTTAATATTGTTGCAATCAATTTTACTACACATGGAATTGCAAACAAACAAAACTCGCGAACTATTTTTTTACACATTAATGATTGGCTTTATTGCCATTATGATTATATGCCTTAATAAAGGCATTTAATAAACAAACCTTAACAATAAGTTTAAGTTGTTGACTTAATTTTGTATCCATGGATTTTATGGATTACAAAGAAGAAAACAAAAGAACAAATCAACGCAAGTGGGCAACAATATTGTTAGCCTTGTTTTCACTTATATTACTTTTTATACTGCTAAAGTAAAAAGCAGTACAGCATAAAACTTTACTGGCACAAAATTTTGTAGTAACAGATGGAGCTATAATAGCTCTTTCATATAGATACAGGAAGGCTCGTGTTAAGTTAATTTCACGGGCTTTTCTGTTTTAATAAACTGGCATAAAAATTTATAGTAACAAATAGGAGTTACATAAACTCTCTTCATATAGTTACAGGAAGGCTCGTGTTAGGTTAATTTCACG
>Ga0207160_1001_pt2 | contig 66656 bp, 70 predicted proteins | sample Alteio_BWMinHeat_21_FD_153510 | JGI IMG/M metagenome (GOLD analysis project Ga0207160, IMG submission 153510) | Enriched cells from forest soil in Barre Woods Harvard Forest LTER site, Petersham, Massachusetts, United States -... | ecosystem: Environmental > Terrestrial > Soil > Temperate forest >... | reverse complement strand
ATCGAAAGAACCGCACAATGGCGAAGAGCAAACACGATGTCAGCATGGAGCAGCAGCTCCGACCTTAACATCGGTTTGCTGTGTACCAAAGGATGCTGTATTTGATACGATTATCACAAACTCTATTATCGTTGAACAACTGTGCGTTGATACACAACGATCTAATAATCTTAACGTCAATTTCACTACTTCAAGCACTTACTATAATAATTTAAATCGTGGTGAACAGATCAATGGAGAACGAGAAATATTTCCTGCATATGGCAATCGTTTTAATTTAACCCCTCTTGTCAATCCCGTCGCCAACGCACGTTTTGGGTCAGCTGTAGCAACCAACCGTGATGGAACTATCGTAGTCGTAGCAGCAGATGCGGGAGGAACAGGAGCATTTGTTGGCCGTTTTTATATCTTTATACAGCACTTTGATACCTGGGAGCTTGTCGCTAACCTCACCGGTTCCGACACAGGTCTCAATGATCTTTTTGGTTTCTCAGCTGCTATGTCAGGGGATGGAGGGGTCATTGTAATAGGTGCCACTCAACCAGGCGGCGTAGGAAATGGAAAGGCCTATGTCTTTGTGCGCACCGGTCCAACAACCTGGACAGAACAACAAATTCTCACCGGACCTGGTTCCGTAAATGGCTCTCAAGTTGGCTTCTCACTCGCAATATCGTATGATGGCCGTGTCATTGCAGTTGGAAGTCCAGCACCATCTAATAAGGTGTATATTTTTAGAAGAAATTCACAAGCGTGTGATACCTCATTACCAACCTGGGACCTTGACCAAATCGTCTCTGATGAACAACAACCAGGTGAAAGTTTTGGATTTTCAGTCAGTCTCAATGGTGACGGCTCAGTACTTGCCGTCGGCGCTCCCTTCTTTAACCAAGGAATAATTACCGCTGTTGGTGCAGTATTTATTTATATTCATTCTAACACAACAGGCTGGAATTTATTAAAACAAATTAATCCAGATCCAACACAGCCAGGGTTCGATTCACCAAATGCCAACTTCGGCGTATCAGTAGCCTTAAATGGCAATGCTACGGGACTTGTCATTGGTGCGATCGGCTGGATAGTCAATACTCAAAATGCGGGCGTAGTGTTATACATCGATAAGCCATTGATTTCCTCAGCACAACGTTACGTATACAATCCAGGTAATTTCTTTGGAGGAAGGTGGGTGGATATTTCACATGACGGAAGAATATTCTTAGCACCCTCATTAAAATCTCCTGTCAACACCGGAGGGGATGTCGATCCATGGCTAAGCACCTCCAATGTTCCTGTCACTAATCCAGCACTTAATACGCTTAATATTTTCTTTTCAGCACAAGACATCAGCAGTGGCGGAGCACAATTTGGGTTCCCACTTGCACTCTCACGTGATGGCGGATACTTTGTTGTTGCAGATCAAGTTGTTAATGCAGGAGCAGGTGCTGCATATATTTATCGTACTGCCGGTGGAGTTATTCCCATCAATCTCTGTGTATCACGAGATTTGCATATAGGACGTAATATGTACCTCATCAATGATTTCAATACAACAGGCAACATCAGAGTAAACACGACAAGTGGTGTCTTTGCAAATATTAATGCTGCAGCACCCGTAGTAAATCCAGTATGCGTTGATGAAACAACTACTTAATTGTACTATATCAAGGTATTATGCCTATCCAGCGGGGAGATATATATCTCCCCGCTGGTGCTTTATGCACTAGCAATACATGCTACCAAAACAAATTTGAACGATCTCACAAATCAAATTTGCGTTGTCAACTAACAAACCCAGGTACCATGTCACGACACAACGACACAGAAAACCCTACAAAATCTCCCTCATACCATCGCTCAACAAAACCCAATTTACGATACAATGCACGCGCTGGCTCATTAGAGATCCGAGTAACAAGTTCAATAAAACATACGCCCTGTGAGCGCATATCTTCCATGGCATGCTGCATCAAACGACCTCCATATCCTCTTCCACGATATCCACGCGCAATGGCAAGGAACTGAATACGGCCGTGAAACCCATCAAGTAAATGATACGTAATAAAGCCCACTACCTTCCCCTGCTCGCGGCATACTACAATGCTCAAGCTGTTGTCAGGATAATGATAGTCAGCTGCCATGTGATCAAGCATATACTCTGCTGAGAAATCCGATCCCTCGGCAACGAGAATCTGCCAGTCTTCGTTTAAAATAGTAATAATAGCCGCACGATCTGCCGGACGAAAGGGAGTAATAACACGATTGCCATGCAGCCAGAGCCATCCTATAATCCCCCCCAGCGTTACCATAACGCTCAGTACTATAATGCCTAATGTCCTTTTACTATATGTCATATCATTTCCTTCCGAATGTACGTAGTATGCGCAGTATGTACATCATAACTGTACATAATTTTTCTTAATAATAATCCCCGCGACGGTGCGGTCGGGAATTGGTGCCGTGGACTACGGCTAAAAAAAACCTCTTGAAAGCTCGCAACCCCCACACCCGGGTGCGATGCCGCATATACTGCTGAACCAATTATACGCCGTATCATATATCGCATAAATTTTCTTCCTGTAATACTAATACGAAGCGCTTTCATATACAAAACTGATTCTACAGAAATAGAATCGATAGCGCGCACCGTGGTATCATAGCGATCCCCCGTACAGAAAGATCGAAAATCATGGGTTCCTATACACAACAAAAGACATTGCTGTAAAACATCACGATCTATAGGATAGGGATAAGACCACCCGAAATTTGCACACCATGGAAAAGGTTTAGATGGAAATACGTGGTACCAATATGTTTTATAAGCAACATCATGCCATGGGTGAAATAATGGATCCACTTTTTCAACCGTACGAATAACAATATCTCTTGGTAACACCCTATTCCACACAAGACACAACTGTTGCGCATCAATGTTCACCACTGTATGACAACGTGCCACCTGGTCATACGCATGCACTCCCGCATCGGTACGAGATGCACCAAGGATGAACACGCTTTGATGAAATACTTTCTCAAATGCGCAACGTAACGCTCCAATAACGGTAACCGCATCTTGTTGTTCCTGCCACCCATGATATGCAGTGCCATCATATGCGACACGCAACCGATAACACTGTATCGTCATACTAGCTTCCATCCCATCCGGCACAGCTCTACGGGCCAGTCTCGTCCACCGAAAAGTCCCGGCAGAAATAGAAGGCCCGGATACGCGAAGCGGGAACTACTATTTGCGCATCGAAGCGCGTAATATTTTTTTACGCAATCGTATCGCATGTGGTGTTACTTCAATAAGCTCATCAGGCATAATCCATTCCATACAGGTTTCTAAAGTCATAATCCGCGGTGGCTCAATTTTAATGAGATCATCAGAACCCGCAGCACGCATATTGGTCAATTTTTTCTGACGACAGGGATTTACATCCATATCCTCACTGCGGCTGTTTTCTCCAATAATCATACTCTCGTATACTTTGTCACCCGGCCGCACGAATAAGGTACCCCGTTCCTGTAACGTATCCAACGCATAGTTGGTAGTTACTCCGCCCTCCATAGAAACCAACGCACCCTTGACACGCATGGTAATATCACCCTTATACGGTTGATACCCGTGGAAACTAAAGGTTGCAATACCAGTGCCACGTGTGTCTGTAAGGAATTGACCACGAAATCCCAATAATCCACGTGACGGAACTTCAAACTCGATACGCACCCGTCCATTTTCATAATGGTGCATCTGCTTCATCTCTGCTTTCTTACGCCCAAGAAGGTCCATCACCACACCCTGATGTTCTTCCATAACATCAACAATAAGGTATTCAATAGGCTCCTGCTTTACTCCATCAATAATCTTATAGACAACCTCAGGTGCAGAAACCTGCAATTCAAATCCTTCTCGACGCATGTTTTCAATCAAAATCCCAAGATGTAGCTGACCACGTCCAAGCACTTTAAATACATCAGGAGAATCAGTATCTTCCACGCGCAGAGCAACATTAGTTCGCAACTCTTTTTCAAGCCGGTCCCGAATTTGACGAGAAGTAAGTAACTTGCCATCTTGCCCACTAAACGGAGAATCATTCACCGATATATAGACTGCCATCGTCGGCTCATCTATCTTTACATAAGCACGAGGCAACGGACTTCCAACATGACAAATCGTTGATCCAATCATTACTGGCTCACTAAATCCTGTCACTGCTATAATATCACCGTACTGTGCCTCTTCAGTCTCAATTCGTTGTAACCCAAGAAAGGTATAAATCTTGGTCACTCGTGTTGGCTTACCAATAGTATCATCCTTACAGCTAACAATCTGATCCCCTACACGCATCGCACCGCTAAATATACGTCCAATAGCAATAGGTCCCAAAAAATCAGAATGATCAAGGCTTGTTACTAACATTTGCAATTCAGGCGCTTGATTAGTAGGCGCGGGAATGGTCTCAACAATTGCTTCAAACAAAGGATCCATACTATTCCCATGATGCGCAAGATCCCTTGTCGCAAAGCCAAATCGCGAAGAGCCATATAATAATGGAAAATTAAGCTGATCTTCCTGATGTGCAAGATCAAGAAATAGATCATTAATCAATTCTTCTGTATGTTCTATATCCGCATCTTTTCGGTCAATCTTATTGATAAGCACAATAGGTCTTAAATTAAGTTGTAATGCCTTATACAATACGAATCGAGTACCAGGCAAAACGCCTTCAGCAGCATCGACAAGGAGTAAAAACCCCTCAACCATTTGCAAAGTACGCTCAACTTCGCCTCCAAAATCACTATGCCCCGGAGTATCCACGATGTTAATTGTATAATCTTTATATCGGACCCCAGTATTTTTGGCCAAAATAGTAATTCCACGCTCACGTTCCAAATCATTGGAGTCCATGACACGCTCACTAGAGGGTGTAATTGTCCCCGATTGGGTCAATAACTTATCCACCAATGTTGTTTTTCCGTGGTCAACGTGTGCAATAATAGCTATATTGCGAATTTTTGATCGCTCTCCCTGTGCCATATGTGTTACTATTCCTTAATAAGACTACTCCGCTATTACGCAACTCTTCATGATCTATAACCATACACATGCGCCCACACAAGATGTACCGTGCTACTGTACATAAATGGCACGGTACATTTATTTTTTAATCCGTCATCTCGCTAATCGATCAGTGGATGATCGATCAGTCGTAGAAAATTTACGTTCTAACGACAGATAGGGAAGGAGACCCATTGACCGAGCCTTCTTTACTTCACGGGCAATCTCACGCTGGTAACGATCGGCATTGCCAGAAATATTTGACGAAAGTATCTTACCACGCTCCGTCAAAAAATTACGCAAAAAGGAAATATTTTTATAATCGATTGCAGAAACAGGAACCTCTCCCGAAGTAAATCGACACGCACGCGGCACCCGAACCTCTGATCGTCGTACCCGTTTACGTAACAAACGACTGCTCACCCGAAGTTTCATTTTTTTAGCCATTACACTCATCTCCCCTAGTTTAACTCATCATCGCCAAGAGAGGTCATTGCGGAACGCCCATAGTCATCCCCACGCCCTCTAGTCCCATAACCCTCGTTTTCAGTACGGTGACTGCGCCCTGCTGAATCAACACGTGACGGAGTATCTTCAAGCGATTCAGGACGTTGATAGACAAGCGTCCTCTGCTTCGGTAAATGAGTTACCAGATGCCGCATAATAATTTCATTATATTTTAGTGTAACCAATGAGCGAATAGCACTCAACAGTCTCTCCGCCCTCTTGGCCTCAGCCTCAAACCGAACGAGAAAATACACCCCATATTCAGCCCGTTTAATAGGGTAAGCAAGTCTGTATTTTCCCCATCGCTCAAAGGAGATCAGGGAGCCGTTATGCTCCTTGATGACCTGTACAAATTGCGCCTCAGTCCCAGAAGCCTCGTCAAGAGTAATCTCAGGAACCGCAAGAAGCAATATTTCATAGCGTATCATGTAAATATCCCTATAGAACATATCACGGAAGTGTATATAAATACACTATACAGCAACCCCTGCGCTGTATGACAGTAACAATCGAGTCATGCTCGACTTTTTTTAGATTTTAACACATATATGGCAAAAAGAAAGTTTTATTGAAGACAATACCAACGAGGAATTAACCTACAAAGCTTTGATGTCGTGCAACGACCCTTCCAATGATACGGAAATGATCTTTTCCGCGAATCAAGGCAATAGGCGATTGTTTAAAGTTAACCGACTCGAGGACAGTAAAGTCATCGGTAAAGGTCACCTTCATTACGGCACGAACTGGCACATCATTACCGTATTCCACAGCAGCAATATCACCTGAGCGTGTCCATGTATCGGGGGATATAATCAATATATCGCTCTTTTCAAATGTAGGAGAGAGCTGATTATTGTTTAATAACAACGCAAACATTGATGGGTCATTTCCATGTAACACAGGCACAAACATATCCTTACAACCACTGGTTACTTGAGTCAGTTGGTTATTATAAGGAGATGGGTTAGATGGTACATCGGTCATGACCGGAATCACCTGCACCTTTAAATCAATAGTTACCGATTCAGGCATACTTACCGTACTGGCAATATTGTCGGTACGTTTGCGGTGCTGTGCAAATAGTTCGATAGGAGCAAGCTCAAAGGCGCTCGCAAGACGACGTAATGAATCTTCATTCCAGCGTCGTGTCCCATTTTTAATATGGGTCAAATAGCTCTCTGACATCCCGGTTTTTTCTGCTAAAACCTTGGTTGTCCACCCTTTTTCACGTAATAGTTCTTTTACACGTAATCCGGTAAGCGACATCATGCACTCCTTGGTAGATAACTCTGCCTATTCTCTCAATATAGCTTTATAGTACCCCACTATTCTGGTATAGTAGGATCCAGTCATTGTTTCTCTTCAGCGTATCACATAGGCATTTCTTGTCAAATGGAAAAAAAGCTCTTTGAAACGGTCTTTATAAACACCCGATTTAAAAGGCATCATTTCGAAGCCCTTGCAGACCGAGAAGGATTTCTGGTAGCAGGAATTGATGAAGTTGGAAGGGGGCCTGGTGCAGGGCCAGTTTTAGCCGCAGCAGTGGTGTTGCATCCGGGAAAGCGACATCCTTTACTTAAGGACTCAAAAATCCTCACCGCTGACCAACGTGCCAAGGCCTATACATGGTTGCTCCAGAATAGCTGGCATGGTTGGGCGAGTATAAGCGCGCATTGTATAGACCATAACGGCATTGCAGAGGCGACAAAGATCGCTATGGAACGGGCATTTCACAACTTATGCCAGGTACTTACCACCGTACCAACAGCAGTGCTTGTTGATGCAGTCCCCCTATCACTACCCTTACGAAGAGATAAGAACTCACCGCCCGACCCTTTTCTTAGCCTCTGTAGTAAACAGCTCCGCAGCAATCTGACGGAAGATCAGGCAGAGTCTGTTTTGCGCAACCCTCGAGATAAAGTCATCGCTTTTTATTACGGAGAGCAGCAGTCACGCACTATCGCAGCCGCCTCCATTATTGCAAAGGTAATACGTGACCAGATTATGACAACACTTGCGCCACTATTCCCGATATATGGCTTTGGAGATCACAAGGGGTATACTACTCCTGCCCATCGTTACGCCATTGACACCTATGGTATCAGTGTCCTTCATAGGAGAGTATGGAAAAGCAATCAAATGGCTACTCCCTCATCCGCTACTCAAGATGTGCCCGAAGCATCCATGCCAATTTTTCATGAGATTCCAAAAGATTCAAAAGAAAATTATTAGTTCCCGAATCTCCCATCCTCATAGCTTCCTCCGCATCGGTTCGCAGTTGCCGAATAATTATTTCGTGAGCCTCGAGCAATAGACGTAGCATGGCAAGGTCATCAGAATTTTTTCCCGGTTCTTCGACGACAGTCGCCTGTTGTAAAAACTCTGCCATTGTACCTGGTGACATATGCCCAAGTGCTCGTATGCGTTCTGCAACATCATCAACAAATTTAAAAATTGCTTCATACTGCTCCTTAAGAAATATATGCAAAGCACCGAAATGCTTTCCATAGACATTCCAATGGAACTTTAAAGTCTTTGTATACAGCACATACTCATTCGCAAGAAGCTTTTCAAGTAAAGTGACAACCGCTTTCCGTTCACGTTCCCCTATACCTATAGCAATCTGCATCATACACCTCATTACCTCACTATCAATTACCACATTTTTACTTATCACATTACCATATTTAGTAGTGTAGCAAAATATATTCTATACTGAGGAATATAGTATATGCACATAGAAAGTAAGGGTATCACCACGGCAACGGCGAGTGGTCCTCTTTAATCTGTCAGAGGCCAGCATGAGTTATAAATCCCCGACACCAGAAATTATTTTTAGCTCGCTCCATGTATGGAAGGCGATATCCCGCCCATCCATAACAAGCACTGTTCGATTTGGATCATTGGTTACCGCCCGTACGACCGATATCACTACCTTTGGCATTGTACACCAAATACAACATGAACCATCTGATACAGTGCATATTCCAATGCCTCTGGGCAAGAGCATGAAGGAGCTCGAGCGCGATCATCCAACCTCCTTCCCCTTCTTACAGACCACGCTGCATTGTCTTACCTGTGGCTATGCAGAAGATGGGACTATCCAGTATCGATGGCCACCAATACCGCCGGCCATCCACACTTTAGTACACCAGGCAACGCAGGACCAGTACAAACAATTTTTTATGCGCCCTGCAGCAATTGCTATGCTTCTGAGCCTTGGGTCACATATACAACACCTTGATGAACTCCTCCTTGCATTATTAGCCGAGCTGGAACGGCTACAGATACTGTCACCCACCATTATAGAGCAGTTTTTCGAGAGCTTCTCTCTTACCACTGGCAATGATTATCGACGTCTGAAAAGTTTCCTACAACGTGCAGAATCATCCTTTTCATGGCATACTATCTAAAAACACAAAACGAATTACATTACGTATGTTTTCCTCATTAATACGTTCCATTACAAACTGGTGCTCTCATATCGTTAAGCCACTCAGAGCACTTTTTACACGCAGTACCATTGACGAAACTGCTCTGAGTGAATTACGCATATTACTCATTGCGGCTGATATTGACTATAGGACCACTGATCATATTATCCTCACCGTACGCGACCGTATGAAAAACTATCCTCAGGGGACAGGAAGCGATCTCCGCCGTGAACTTCATAGGGTTATCGTAGAGACTATCGATCGCCCACCTGTATCCACCACCACCACCCCTACGGCACGGGTTATACTTCTTGTTGGCGTTAACGGAAGCGGAAAAACAACTACTGCAGCAAAACTTGCCTATGCAGCCCAACAACAAGGAAAACGGCCATTATTAGTTGCCGCCGATACATTCCGTGCGGCAGCAACTGATCAATTGGTACAGTGGGGGAATACGCTTCGTATTCCCGTGATACAAGGGGGCATTGGTCAAGATCCCGCATCAGTCGTATTCAAAGGGTGTGAGAGCTTTAGGACAGGCTTATATGATCTCATGATCATCGATACCGCAGGCCGCTTACAAACAAAATCCCATCTTATGTCAGAACTCACCAAGGTACGTACAGTACTTACTAAACAAATTCCCCAAGAAGTGGTTGAGACATTCCTCTCAATTGATAGTATGCTTGGCCAAAATTCATTGCAACAAGCTCGTATATTCCACGAAAGTACGCCATTAGCAGGGATCATACTCACCAAAATGGATGGCAGTGGCAAGGGCGGTGTCATTCTTGCAGTAAGCAATCAACTCGGCATTCCGGTGCGATATATTACTACTGGTGAGTCAATAGATGCACTTGAATATTTTAATCCACATTCCTTTGCGTCGGCAATGCTCGGCATGGATCACTCATAATGAACCTTAGCAATATACATTCTGCGCCCTCACTTGCGCGCGCGGTTACCACATATCTTTTACCTGCGTATAAGAATAAAAATCTTGCAACAAGGAACGCCTGGTGGTTAATAACACACTATATGCAGGCATCACAAGCAACGCTGCTTGTCTCTCAAAAACCCATTCCGGAAAATATCTACGCACAGTTATACGAGGCAATAATACGTATTGTACACAATAATGAGCCGATACAATACGTTATTGGTTCAATCCCATTTGGTGCTATCACTGTAACGGTACGGCCCCCTCTGTTAATCCCTCGTCCAGAAACCGAAATGTGGGTTGCCGATCTCATAGAACTACATCGCTACAAGGCTCACCTCCCCTTAAAAATACTCGACCTCTGCACGGGAACCGGATGTATCGCATTAGCACTCGCAAAGGCATTTCCATACAGCAGTGTGTATGCAACCGATAATAATCCACATGCAATAGCACTCTCCCAAGAAAATGCTCAGAATAATGCTATTATCAATGTGCAGTGGTTTATATCTGACCTCACACAAGCAGTTATGCACCATGGACCCTATGATCTTATTGTCGCAAATCCACCGTATATTCCCTCGTCGATGTGGGAACAACTTGATCCATCGGTACGTCTATGGGAAGATCCCCATGCATTACTGGCTGGCGATGATGGACTTACCATCATAAGTCGTATCATTACTGATGCAAAAGATATACTACATACTCATGCAGAACTATGGATCGAAATTGATGAAACACACCAAGAGGCAGTGCTTGCACTCTGTGCAAAAAATCGGCATTCTCATACTGAAATATATACTGATTACGCGGGAAAACCGCGAGTTATGCGTACTATAATGTATCCCAAAGGGGTAATAGGGGGACAATGACGAGCTATAAAACACTACGCATTACCATGCTATGTCTTACCTACTTAACAATCCCACTCTACGGAATGGATCGTATCGCCGGTTACGTACGCTCAATTGAAAAGAAGGCCTACAATGCGCCGATTATTACTTCGATCGTTGTTTGTGGAATCGCTGGTTATATCGCAAACAACATAGAGACTAAACAAGTAATTCGCCGGCCTATGGAAAATATTGTAAAGACCATGACCGGATGGGATGACCGTAATGTATCCTTGGTATCATCCTTACTAGGCCAAGGCATAGTGATGTATTCCCACGGTAAAGCAGCGCGGGTTATACATAAATTGGATCCCTTAAAAACAATAGGGCCACTTCATCGACTACGCACTTATCTTAAAGCTAATATTATTCCTCACAATTTTATTACTAAAGGCATTACGCGAGTCGCTATTATTTTTGCTATAAGGATATTATTAATAGATCCTGTAACACCAATACTGCAAAAAACAAGATCACCATTCCTCTCTCATTGGTATCAATCTAGCGTAACGCTCTTTGCCGCCGAGTGTGTCTGGACCGGGTAACAGAATATTCTTACTATATTGCATTCACTCTCATGCGCTAGGTATATATTAAAAAGACAGTTTTTATATACCAAAGCAACTTACGAAACCTATGATACATTGGAAGCAACTACCGCCTCCATTGCAGCAATCACTACAGAGATGGTATACCATCTCTGTCATTTCCACTTGTATTACACTCAGTACCTGCACAGCAGTTACCTTCTATGCGCAATGGAACACAACAAAGTATGTGTCTCCGATTGATAGCAGTAATATTACTGCACAATCACCTGATGTTCATACCACTATCATGTCAACAGTATATGAAGATATCCTCTATGCACTGCGCATTACACCACCTTCTATACAATTACTATCATGCACCATAGACAGCAAGCACTACTCCTGTGAGGGATACACGCAAACCCCCCATCACATTACCCAATATATTGCACAGCTTTCAGCACGGGCATTTACTCGCATATGTACTATATCGACTAGATATGAACCTGAAAAAGATCGATATCGATTCTGTTTTGGCGTGGAGAAGCCGTAAAAAAATGATATACTAATAAAGGATAAAGCTTTTCTATTTTTCTGATTGTATAACCATGCCAACAATTCATATTCTATCCGAGGATGAGGCACGTAAAATAGCTGCCGGCGAGGTTGTTGAACGGCCAGCGAGTGTGACCAAGGAACTCATAGAAAACGCACTCGATGCAGGAGCAACCGATATTCAGATTATCATTCAGGATGGTGGCAGAGTACGCATACAGGTCATTGATAACGGCATTGGCATGTCATCTGAGGACGCACATCTTTCTATTGCACAGCATGCAACAAGCAAAATACAGTCCGTTGACCAATTAACCAGTATTACCACCTTTGGCTTTCGTGGTGAGGCGCTGTCAAGCATATCTGCGGTGAGCAATTTCACGCTTGTTACTCGACGTAATCAAGACACACACGGATATGAGATCTCACTTTCGCCCGGGGGCCCTGTTACCGGAAAACCTGCGGCTGCAAATGTTGGTACCACCGTCACCGTTGACACATTATTTTGCAATGTTCCTGCTCGACAGAAATTTCTCAAACAACGAGAAACTGAATGGCGATCAATTCATCAATTGGTGTATGCGTATGCGTTAGTATTTCCCGGAATACGTTTCACTTTAGTCCATGAACAGCACACCTCTTTTACCACAACACCATGCAGCTCTATGAAAGAACGTGTTGCACAAATAGCGGATATATCGTTGTTACAACATCTCCTACCTTTACACATACGTCACGAAAGGCAGAATATTGCACTTGAAGGAGTAATTAGTAATCACCAATATAGCCGTTATGATCGTCGCAACCTTTTTTTATTTGTAAACAAGCGATGGATTAAAAATCATGCGCTCAGCAAAGCGCTCTTAAATGGATATCAAAAGGTGCTGAAGCCGCAGCAATATCCTTTCGCCGCTATCGCACTCACTATCCCCTCCGAAGAGGTGGATGTCAATATCCATCCACGTAAAGAAGAGGTACTCCTACTACATCCATATCGTATCTATACACTTGTTGAAACAGCGGTACAGCAGGCACTCAATACGCATATTAGCAACCTTGTACAACCAGCAATGGTCTATTATCAAAACAACAGGTCACAACCGACTCCGTCACTCAGCACCGATATGTTACCCGCGCACGAATCATTCACTCCCCAAAATCCATCTCCAACGTTCCCGCTGGCGGTCCAGTATACGGAACAACCGACACAGGAAATTTCCGGTCCTGCTTACCGAACACCTGATAATCTCACTTCCATGAACCAAGTAGTCTCCCTACAAATACCGCTTGCTCAAACCCCCGCTTACGAGCTCAAAGGCCACTACGCGTACACCTATATATTATTAGAAACAACGCACGGCTTACTGGTGCTTGACCAGCATGCGGCACATGAATGTGTGCAGTATCAAAATCTGGTCAACACTAATTTTGAGGCGACAACAACTACATTGCTTTTCCCAATATTATTATCTCTTTCTGCCGATGAATACGTATGGATTATAGGTCATCAAACAACACTGCTCACATTAGGAATATCAATCGAACCCTGGAGTAATCACCAACTACGCATTACAGGCACTGCGCCTTATTTACAAAATCAACCTATTGAACATCTTATACGAACGTTACTCGCTACCAGAACTGAGGGGTCGACACTATCTCCCGATGCCTTGTTACATACATTTCGCGCAAAAATAGCCTGTATAACCGCTATTAAGGCAGGTGATTCGCTCCATGATTCAGAAATACACCACCTTGTGAAGCAATACTTCACCACACAAAATCGACTTACCTGCCCTCATGGGAGGCCAACATCGTGGCTTATTACCAACTACGATTTCGAAAAAATATTTAAACGGTATGTATAATTTAATTACACCCAAGAGAAATCAAGCTACTTATATACAGGATTTTTTTCAAAAAATAAGAAAATTGTAGGCTTTTTTGTATAAAAACATTACCTTAGTTTCATGTACACAAGGATTGGTACACGTATAATTACATATAGACAAGGGGAGTTTATAGTATGGCCTATAGCGTTGTTTCGAAGAAAAGCAAAAAAACATACTACCTACACTCAAAAGAGGTTGAGTTGACCGGCGGTCGCAAGCAAAAGATATTTTATTTTGCTGGAAAAGCAGAAAAAAATGCGCTCGATGCTTTACCTGCAGGATATGAAGTAATAGAAAATGAACGAACCGGGCTTCCAATGCTCCGTAAAAAGAAAAAATAAAAGCCTCACGAACAAAATGCATACTGCATTCCGTATGTATCTTTACGATGTACACGCAATACAGTATGCATTCTTTATCCGCGCCCACTTCTCACGTATGGCTCACCGCCCTCCCAGCGCAGTATCAACAGGAGTATCATATACAGGAGGATAACGATGCAGGAGACAGACCATTTTCTTTAGAAGTGATGGATAGAAGCCCACTCTCAGCATGTACCGGGTATATATCCGTGGGCGCCTGTATGGTACTTCACCATATACAAGAGCGCTGTATACAGGAATGTCGTATACGCGGTATTGATATAATATGGGGTTCCTATGCTGCACAGCTTACCGCATTACGATGCACCGTTATCAATTTTCAAAATGGTCCATGGCACGCTCCTCAGCGAGTATCCCCATCAGCACTACCGCCCTATTTTTGTGAAGATTTTTCTCCGGTTTCATCCTTCAGAAGAAGCCTCCCCATTGCACGAACCGTAGAACGGTTCCGCCGGAAGTTTATCAAGAAATTACAGCGATTATCGATAGACCCTGATACACCTCAAGCAGCATGGTATGCCCGTGCAGAAATGCGCCGATGGGGATTATATATATACCCCGAGTTCCGTGCCTTTCTGCAAACGCTACCGGTCTATGATACTTATATACCAGAAATTGCCGCGCAGCTCATCCATGATCATGAATTTGTGTCCCAAGTTACGGTTGCTTGTAATGAAATTCCTTCCTATGTTGCACAAGAAGCCTTGTGGATAGACTATAAACCGCTGCTCATTACTGCAAAAGAACGGTGGAAATTACACCGCATCCGCGCAGAGGCATGTCATGCCACAATCATATGCAGAAACAGATTAGAAGACAGGACTTACGCATGAACGTGAGGATTAAGTGCTAAATAGCGGCCAAAATGCTGTTTTAAAAAGTTGAATTTTTTGCGATCAAGGGCTCTGATAGCGGCTTCTGGAGTTTTTAAGTGTCGGCGCCACATCTCGGTCTGAGCAAGAGCGAAGGCGAGAAGTGCTGCGCCGAAATGGTTCAATTGCGTATCCATGTTGGTAGAAAAGCAGTTTTGCAAGGAAAGGGTTTGCTTGCTTGTTCTAATCATTTTTTCTACGCCCCAACGATACGTGTAATTACGTACATGTGTAGCTGGTTTTACAGAATAGGTTGCTGCCTGGAAAACTACTGATTCTATGCCATGTTTATCGATACGACGATGAGCAGTAATTTCGAGAGGAATGCTGTGCCAAGTGACTTGAATTGTTCGTGCTGTTTGTTTGCCTTTAGGTCGTAGCTCTGTAATGTTTCGTATGGCAACTGATTTTTCTTTGTATTCGACTTTTCTATTGCTATGCATACGAACTTCACAGGCGACCTTGTTTGTCACACACCATCGCAAAAAGTTTTTGGTTGCAAATGCGCCATCTGCTACGATAATAAATCGTTTATTTGGAAACAGTTTGAATATGATTTGTACCATTCCTATGACCATCGCATCTTTTGATTCCATCGGAATTTCAAGCAGTTCTTTTGCAAATAGCAATGTGCACCGGAGTGGAATAACATATTTTCCATCGCTAATCGCTGCAATCAGCAACTTATAGGCCATAACACGCCTACCAATTTTTGTATCAAAAAAATAGCCCGCACCAACCATTTTCCGCGAAAATACTTTTTTGATAAGCGTATCATCAAAAATCAACAGCAGTTTTTGTTTATGTGCAAATAGATCATGTGCTATATTTTGCATCACTGTATAGCTATCCGATATCGGCATAAGCATTCGCCTAATTGTATCACCGCTCCTATTGATTATCTTGCCCATTGCTTCAAAGCTACCTTTGCCTATAGACATCAATTTGAGCACCGGGTATTCTAAGATTGTGTTCTTTATGAGCATCATACTCTCCTCTTTTTTGTCCTTCTAGACAATTTAGGAGAGTATTTTTTTACTCAAAAGTCAAATCCAATCATATCTTTCATGCTGTTGCGGAAGTCCTGGAAGAAAAACAATACCATCTCCCCCCGATACTTTTAGATACGCCATCGCTTAACAGCACTGACGAATCTGTAAACTTTATAGGCAATAGTATTCAACATGCAATCTTTAAAGAAATTATCGATCGCGCTACCCAGATCAACACTATACCCACGCATTCTCATCATGCTGATTCTCTAGACCATTTACTTGCTACGTATCAAGAATTACTTCGTTCAGCATGCCACAGTACTATACAAGGGGACTGGTATTCCGCTGGAACAATCATTGATATCAGTGCATTCCTAGGCCACTATATACAGCTTTTAACCGAACCAATACTACAAGGATGTATCGATGGAGTATACGACACAACAACTATGTTACTACAGCAAACTACCACTCATACAATGCACCTGCTGTGCACACTGGCAGCACACATACAACGTATGAGTGCACAACAAATAAAGCCCGCCTGTTATGTCAATATAGTAGCTCGAGCGATACAAGAACAGTATTACACCTCTTGCGCTCAAATTGCCGCACACTATGCAGAGCAATGCGCACAGTTACGTACTCGATGGCAAAATCTATCACCCCATGCTATGATACAAGAGTTGCTGTATAGTGTAGTATACCATCGCGTTAGCCTGTCTGTAACATATGCATATACTGCTGTATGTACCGTAGTGCTCAACTATATGACCACTCATACTCCGAAGGATCCTATGTCAATGCAAGTATCAGCACATGCTATTCGCTACAGCTTTCATGGTACTCCATTCGGTCTTTGTTTACTAGCATATGCAGACCGAGCCATATGTCATCTTTCATTCCTTGAAGACTCTGAAGCTGGCCGCGTACAAGCTCTCTCATTACTGCAAACCGAGTGGCCTACAAGTATTCTTGTACCTAACACATCGATATCACATCATCATGTCGTCAATCTGTTCAAACCATATTCCCAATACGCTTTACATACTATGCTTCTTATGGGGACCCATTTTCAAAAATCTGTTTGGGAAATGCTTCATACTATTCCCTATGGCACTACCGTGAGTTATCGAGCAATTGCACAAGCATTACAAAAACCACATGCAGTACGGGCAGTAGCCCGCGCGATCGCTGCAAATAAAATCGCTTATCTCATTCCCTGTCATCGCGTCATTACCAGTTCCGGGAAGGTGCACAAATATCGCTGGGGATCAGAACGCAAACAATATATGATCGACACTGAACGAGCATCTATAATTTTATGAAGCAAGGGTCAATACCGGGGAGTCAATTTGATCAACAGGCAAATGTGTCGCCACGATACTCACCGCATATTTCTCCTGTGCCAATGCTTGCAAAAGCGTTATAAGATGTTTAATGCCTGCTTCTTGATTAGTACAGCTGTACGGTTCATCCAGCAATACTAAAGTAGGTTTTTTCTGGTTTGCTATCTCTTCCAGCATTGCCCGGTGGTTTGCATTTTCATAATAAAAATGCGATTTGCCCGTTTCAATATTATCACGATTAACACTACGACTATATATGGTATGAAATGGTGTACAGGTGCAGGCCCGTGCAGGGGCAATACCCCACTGCGATAATGCAATCGCCTGTCCAAGCGCCGTTAACATGGTTGACTTTCCAGAACCATTTCCACCCTTGATGACTAATAACCGCTGATCACCCGAAAGTGATACGTCCATAGGGCGCATCTGACCTTGCGCAATGGCATGATGCCGCAACCCGGTAACTTGTAGAGATGGCTCAACCGAATCTACAAATGACACCGCACAATAAGGAGCATTTTGTCCGATGGTCAATAGTTTTGCAACCCGCACATAGGCATCGAGTATTCCTATTTGCTTACACACTGTTTCATACATCTCTCGATGTACATTAAGTTGTTTATAGGCTACAAGAACACTCCCTGGGTTAAACCACCGCTTCTGTGCAACATCCCAATCAGAATTCATCAGCATACGCACATGTTCACGCATCGTATCTGGTTTCTGTGATTCGCCAAATAAATGTTCAAGGAGGGGAGCATGCTTTTGTATCAAATACTTGTTGTCTCCCTTCAACACATCGTACAGCATGCGAGCTTGTGTTAGGTATGCTTTATAGCTGCAAATCTCCTGCTGCATCAGAGCAATACTATTATTGGTATCCATCCAATCATTTTTTAATGCATTCCACGAAAAAACATGCGCCAATATCTCGTACAAAAAGTAAAAACGTAAGACGACCAACCCTTTTCCACCACTACTACCATTACACTCATGTTTTGCAACATTGCTGTGTCCTGTATGATGTTGGTGTGCGCAGTCACTACCTGTAGAATAAAAACCTAGAATATGTACCAGCGTAGGCCCAAGAATTTGAAGATATTGTTGCCAACATGATGCAGTCAGCGCCACTTCGCTTCCATTAATTCGACTCACTATTGTTCCTGCATCTTTACCTAATCCATGCGCAATATGACGAAGCAACATAGACTCCCGATTGGCATAAAATCGATCATACGTATGTGAACAAAGATGACCAAATTCCGGCTCATAGCGCGCACAGCTCATAAGTGCATCTTCTGCTTTCGCAATCACTGCAGGCTTCTGCGCTAAAGCGACAACCTGTGCTTGCCGCTCGCGGAGCATCGCAATATCGGTGGCACACTGCTGTAAAGATTGGCTAAAGTATTTCCTACCCGCACTCGTCTTACAGCTATTCAGTATCTGTTCTAATGAGCTCTGTGTCCCGTTCGGATATGGAATAATTGCAAGATCTTCAAGGGTTTGAGAAGACAACTTTCGAGACGATGCAAAATCACTAGCACACACATACTGCATTCCCATCACGGTGAGAAGCCATATACAATAGTTCAATATATATTTCCTAATATATAATTTTTAGGATCTGCGCTCACGAGTAGAACGGTACAGTCATACGTCATGATGTTCAGTATACTATCTCATAATAGGACCTTCGAAGCAAGGAGCTGTTAAACCCGATCGGGAAATTGAGCAGCGATACCATCGGTAAGGTGATCGGCCATGACCAGAATCTGATCAAACACAGTATCAAAGGCGGAAACATCTTCTTTCCACTGTTTGCCAATACGCGCTACTGCCTCTTGAGTTGTCAATGCGAGGTGCTCATTCATCATATCGCGCATTGCCTGATATGGCCAATGAGTATTTGCCTTACTCAAAAATTCCGCAATTTCGCGAGCATTTTCATGCCACTTGGCATCAGCCTTGTTCAATGCTTCAGTATTTTTTGCTTTCGCAGCGGCGACAACCTCGGTCGCTCCCATAATATGTTCACGAAGTAATTGCGCTAATTTTTTACCAGCAGCTGCTCCGTAAAATCCTGCAACGGCAGCACCAATGTCATCCTGATTTTTCAAAAGTCGTTCTGCAGCTACTGATACATCTTCAAGTCCTGCAATCGCAGAAATAAGATAACATCTCGTCCATATCACATGATCTGCCCAAAGCTTACGCATAGCGGTTCGCAAGGTACATCGTTCAGAACTAATAGCACCACATGATCCACCATGCCAACGCTTCGCAACTATATACCCAATCGCAGCACCAGTGACCGTTGTAAGCAGCAAACTCACCAACAAATGTCTATGTACCACACCAAACATGTTACATACTCCTCTATATCCCCAATAATTAGAATACAGCCTACGCACGGTATCAATACAAATGCAAGATATAATATGCTGTCCTTTACCGAGTAGCCCATGCTATGATTACTGTAATAAATTGTAGGTTATCGCTTCATCTAACTATTGCTATGGTACAAATCATCTACATCAATGGGCCCTCAAGTGTTGGCAAAACAACGGTGGCAAAGTCATTGCAACAGATGCTTCGCGAGTATCCCTGGTTACATTTTGGACTCGATCGTATGATCGGACTCATGCCTACTTGGGTAAACAATTTTGAAGAAACAACTCCCTGTGAAGGATTCAGCTGGAAAACTCATGTCGATGAGCATGGTATGCTGGTCTATGATATCCGCATTGGCCCCTTTGCAGAACGTATACTCACACTGTATCGAATAATGACGGTAACCATGGCACAAGATCAGTTTTCTATTATTATTGATGATGTTGCATTTCATGGTAACATCGATATACAGCAATGGCGTAGTATGCTGGCGCCATTTTCGGTACTTTGGGTAGGCCTCACAGCGCCACGTGAAGTACTCATAGAACGGGAACGTAAGAGAAAAAACAGAACAATCGGTTCCGCCGAGGAGCAGCTGAAGGTTGTACATACTGACGTGGTATATGACCTCTTTTTTGATACCTCACAATTAACGGCAGAAGACATTGCGTATCGTATTCACGCGCATATTACCCGTTAATAGATGACGATACAGTATGAAAAAAGGTCATCTCATCCTCTATACAACTGACACTATTGGCAACCGATAACTTCGGTAACATGCTATAGGCCATACATCGAAACAGATGGTAAGAAATACCGCGCTTTTTGCACACCGCTGCTACAGAGTATAAATTTTCAACCTCATCATCAAAAAAAATTATTCGCGAAGGTTGCACTCGAAATTTATCAAGAAATGCTTCAAAAACAATACCTTTTTCAAGCGTATTAGTGCATAAAATACCTTCATACAGGATGGGATACCGATCCTCATAACGGGGTAGAGTGTCGAATACCGTGTTAGGATACTTAAGACTAAAATGAATCCCTAATTGCTGAAGTAATGATGCTTTCCAAGTGCATAGGGAGGGAATAATTCCATATTTGCCAGATTCAATACGACTCAACCCAAGTACAGTACACCCTCGCGCCTTGAGGCTGTCACATATAGAAACAACCGCCACGTCAAGCAGTTGATAGTTAGCGTGATAAAAAATACTACTTCTTAAGAGTATGCGGTTACGAGGAATAATAAGGGATGGAAATCGGGTCATAATACTGAGCACTGTAGGCAAGGTCATAGAAGAATATCCTGAATAACTCTGCTGCAAAAGCGGCGGTATTGCAATTAGTGTATTATCAATATCAAATAGTATACATGCCCGTTCATCACAGGTATCTAAAATCGAGTCAGCTTCATGAAATAATGTAATTGGCGTACTAGGAAATTGCACACTCAGTCTATGTACTTGATACATTCTAAACAACAGGACAATGCATATTCCCATGACGAAAATAACCACCCACTGCGCAATAGACCTTGTGCTCATGCCCAACATACATAGCGTCCGTTCGTAACAATCAACCGGAGTCATCTTTAAAGACATCCCTACCCATTACTATAACCATGTATAGCATGAGGAGTATAGTATGTCTCACGTTATCTGTAACGTAGCACGCATGCTTTCCAAAAAGCGTATGGCCTCTTGATACGTTGTCATAAGAATATTCGTCCATGCCGTTTGTTTAGTAGGCACAGATTTAGATTGCTTCGTAAGCCATATCATATACCGATCAAGGAATTGTAGGCCTTCTTGCAAAGAAATCCCAGTGGAATACCGCTTTAAAAAGACCTCTTCAAAGAGCACAAGGTATGTTGTACAGCTGATTTCAATGCCTTCGGATGATTTTTCTCCTTCGTGTATTGTACGAACTACCAATCCCTTAGCAACCTTTACTCGGTCTGCTAAGCCTGAATCATTTGGAGCAACCCTTTCGGCATGGTCAAATGCAGTTTTGCGAAGATTTATAACATCATTAGTAAATATAGCGATAAAGTCACGCACAATATCCCGTTTTCCTTTTCGTATCTGTGCAATCCCTTGACCCATTGCTTGCACAAGATCAACGCTAATACGTTTTAAGACCCGCTCTTGCATATTATTATAGGCTACTTGTATCAATTGTAAGCCTTCTGGGAAAATTGTAGCCGGAAGATTATTCACCGCATATATCAGCTTATTCTCCGATTCCCATTCTTGGTACGAACTAATTTTATCGAGTGCTGTTATCGTGCTCTGTACCGTAGGAACAGGAGAGATAGATGGAGCGGTATACACTTTCTCAAATTGCTCTGCTGCATCTTCAGTTGATAGCTCGAGTGTCTTAAACTGGTCAATGATCAAATCATACATCTTTACTGCCGTTTCTTTTGGAATCACTGTTTGTCTAAACCAGCCCTTCTTACCAATTTTCAGTTCCTTAAGGATCTCCTTAATACCAGAATAGAATTTCTCGATACGGTGAAAGTCCTCGAGAGTAGTGGAACTGGAAGTCAATGTTCTGTGCATTACAATCAATACACGAGCAATTTCTGCATCTACCCATCTAATAACATCGTGTAATGCAGCCTTGCCTATCACCAATGATTTTCCAACCTCTTCTGCAGTAGTACTTTCAATCACTTCATTCATTTGTTGTTCAAAATCAGTAACATGCGTAATAATTGTATCAATAGCACCCACAATCTTATTTTGTTCTGATGCATTGAACTTCTGTACCGGTATACGAGATAGTGCCTGAATATCCCCTTGTATTATTTTTTGTTGCCGAGTAGCTAAATCGGCAAGTACCCTCTCCTGCATAGCAAGATACTCATCAAAAACGGCTTGTGCAGCACTGCCGTGCAGCTCACCCTTTACAAAGCTTGAGAATTGACCGCGTCTGGCCAAAGGTTTGGATTTCCAGTCAGCATATGTTTTAATAGCCTTCAGCAATGCAAGGCTCTTTATACTATCCGGATCTTCCGGATCTTGTGGATTCCCAGTCTCTTGCGCAGTTTCATGCTGAGAAGTTTCCTCCTTACGTTGCAGAGGATGAGATGGAATAGTAGCCCCCTCCTTCAATTTTGCTGATTGGTCTGCGAATGCATCTATAAATACATCCAACGCAAAACGAGTTACATCGTGCATCTTTTTTGCCACATCATTGCCTCTTCCCCTTTCAAGTGCTTCCCCGCTACGAGTAAGATCCGTAGTAACACCCCTATAGAAAGCGTCCACTTTGCGAGCATCATTACTATCATGAGTGCCCGCCATAAAGTTTTCGTTCATCGGCATCAATGCAGCAGCGACTTCCTCATCAATCCATTGTATGACCTTCTGTAGCGCAGATGCTTCCAATGGCCCAACACCTTTAACACCTACTGAAATAGCGTCTGCAATAATTGTATGCACCCTGTGCTCAAAGGCAACAAGGTCTGCGATAATCTTATTAAAATCCTTTAAAAACTTACGTTGTGCTGACATATCCAGCCTCTGTACAACAATGCCAGATAAACCCAATACCATAGTCTGAATATCAGTTTTAACCAACGCCAGCTGCTGTTCAACAAGCTTGTTGAGCTCCTCAGCATCAAACTTCTTACTCGTAGCGCCTATATCGTTAATTTCCCCCTGATATTGTAAAAAATGCACTATTGACCCAGCATCAGTAGCGTAAGCATAAACACAGGAACAACCAACTACATATATAAGAAACAGTACAACATGGTACCTCAATTGCGTACAGCACATATGTATTCCAATCTCCATAGCATATTTCTTTCCCGCTTACATGTCCTGTATCGCATCCATGTACATTACTATGCGGTAGTCTGATCAACACAAGGTGTAGTTGCAAAAAGTGATGGGGGAACAACGGTTGCATGGGCACTTTTGTCTGGACTGACAAAAAGTTCACCAGCCATGAAATAATCACCAAGTTGATACATATCTCGTCCTATGTGAAGATCCCGTGATATGCATAGATTAATCGGTATAACCCCACCCGCTGTGCGATAAATGAACGCAGTCCCGGTAAATGCATTGAGAGCAGGTGCTCCTATAATAATGTACCCACCATCACGTGAAATTCTCGCCGCACTACCAAATCCAGAAGACGGTGCACCGCCAATAACTTGTGATGGAAAGAAAATAGTATTAGTACCCGCAAGGGTCAGTACCGGTACATTAGCAGTACCAAGCCACGGTATTACACCCCCAATGTTATTGCCGAGGAATATCCTTCCATCATGTGATATATCTACAGCGGTACCATTGCCATTGGTATTAGGATTATAAGAAAAGCGCTGACTTGAAAATATTAATGGTTTATCCATGTACACAGTAACCCCAACAATTAAAGAGGTTGTCCATCCTGGCGCTCCAATAACAAGTCCTGTTGCATTGCCATTAAAGGCGACAGCAAATCCAAATTCTGAATTTGGCGTATCAAATCCAACTTGAGTTGGATCGGGATTAATTTGTTTTAACAGTGTCCAGCCCGTAATATCAGTATGGATGAAGAGAAATACAGTGCCGTTATCTACTATAGGACCTTGGTCAAAAAGCGGTGCTCCTACGGCAAGTACTGATCCGTCTGCATTGAGAGTTACTGAAAAGCCAAAATTTTCATCAACTTGTTGCATATCAGATAGTGTTTGTTCAAAGTTCCATACCGGCATTGCAGCACTTGAACAAGGTTGTACAGCTTGCCTATAGACATATGCTTTATTTGAGGGCCCATCAGTACCAATCGCTATTACAGATCCATCATAGGAGATTGCTACTGAAGTACCTACCTGATCTCCATTTGCCGAACCGGGACCAGTAAGCGTCTGAGTAAAGGTCCAGGTTGTTGGTCCTGTTTGTACATATGTGTCAACTCTGCCGCTACCGATACCCAATGGTTCTTCTGCACCAACAGCTATAATGGAACCATCTCCGGAGATCGCGATAGAAGTTCCAAAACAACTTCCGGCATTTGATGTTATTGTCTGTACAAGCACCCAGCTATCGAAGAGCTGCATGAAAATATATATCGCAGGTGTCGCTGTATTAGGACATCCAGGAGCACCTACGACGACGATACTACCATCACGATTTGTTGCAACAGCAGTACCGAACTGTATTCCTGCCGGTGGATTTGCTATGATACCTAAATTAACAGGATTGCCATATGCGGGGAATATTTCCCGTTCTCCGTTAATTTGTTCGCCACGATTTAAGTTATTATAATAACGGCTTGCCGTAGTAAGTTGTACATTAAGCTTATTTACTTCCTCATTATTAGCACACACGGTTTCTACGATTAATGAACTAGTAACTACGGTATTAAATACTACATCTTTTGGTGCGCAACACACTGAGGTAAGTGTTGATACCGCCGCTCCATGGTTGCAGCGTGTTTCTTCCTGAGATGATTGCTGATGTACTTTCTTAGTCACAGTTACAACACTAGGCACCTGTTCTGTTGCCTGTACGGTCAGTGTTCCAAAGAGCATGCTATATAGTACTGTATTTACTCTCATGAGGTGTTTCCTTTTTGTGAGTGATAGCATCGGTAGTTGGCGAGATATATACCCGATTTTCAATTACAATAAAGAAGTATTAGTACACTTGTCTATACTTCGTACAGGTACATGCTTCCATAAATAATAATGTATGATTTTAGACAGGGATAACTTACGCCATAACGCAAGAGCGATCTCTTGTATCACTCAAAACAGTTTCGTGTCTCATGAGTAGAACAAAAAACCGGATATGCGATCAATCATACTACTTCAGCTCATACTACTTTAGCTCAAAAAATTTTCGATTTTAAATAATACCGGTCAGACCAAACTCTGGCGGTTTTCATAATTTTCTATTGCAAAAAATCATTTCTAAAATTCATATAAAATCTCAAAACGAGGTCATGAATTTGTTGATTGTGTATTATGGCAAACATGGCTCGACGCACTTTTTCGGAATATATCCATGAAAAAATCCATCTCTTGATGCGCCACGAATTCGGCTCATTAAAATCAAAATATTTTAAGATAAGTTCTTTCTCTGAATACCTCCCCCTAAAATATTCTTGCAAGAAGAAATGCCAACTTTTAATATGTTCAGCTGCTATGTTACATTGTGTCTCTTGCTCAAGAATCCCGTCAAAGTACGCAATATAAGGAGTAATATCAAAATGATTTTTTAATATTACATCCTCGGCAAATTTTAAAGATTGAGAACTAAATTTAAAATCTGGTATTTTTTCATAGAATCCATTTTTAACAACATATTCTTCGCGTTTCTCATCCACAAAAGAATGGAAAAGCACCCCGGCCCTGAATGAGTCTTTCTCTCGTATTATATCTGTAAGTGCTACTCGAGAAAAATGGGTTTTTTCCCTTTCTATGACTTTTAAATATCGTATATCAGGAAAGCTAGTACCCACAAGAAACTCTTTTTCATTAAACAAACCCTTGAAAGGACCTGATAACATCTGAAGCGCTAAAAATATATGTGCAATTGGAGCTGCCATATCAACCCTCTTTCAAAATTTATACCTATTAAACATAGCCCACACTCTCCATTCACCATATGTTTTATTATATCACTATAGTTCACTGCAAATAGCACACAAACAGATGATTATACGTGTACCACTTCAGCAGTACAAGAACCATTAACAACCACTTAATTCATGGGATAACGTATCATGAGAAAAGTCTTCATTTTTTTACCGCTTGTTTTTTCATTCTCTACTGGCGCTTCGATCGTAAAGCAATCCGCAAGCAATATTGTTGGCACTGGGTGTAGTATAGGTTTAGCGGCTGCGACAGGACCTGTTTAATCTATGCTTCGCTGGTATGACATCGCTTTAATGCAAGTGATTACAGTTCCTTTTATTGTGTTAGCATTCAATAAGTAGATTTAAGCTGGGTCGTGATCTACTTAATAGCCCCTTGAAGCCTGTTGATACATATAATGAGAGAAGTAGGCCGTACCCACACCAGCGATCACAATTGCTGATGATTTCTTACGCGCACTGAGTGAAGGATGATTATATAACCACCACCCAACCCCTATACATCCCCCAACTCCTACCATTCCTGAAACATACGGCACAACGGACGCATACCATGACACGGTCGGTAATGGTACACGCCCCCGAATAATAGCCCCATCCTGCTGTAACTGTCGTAACGTAGGAATGGTATTTTCTAGCCACCTACTTTGAAATGGATGCATTTCCCCCGTTTTGCCGTCAAGCAAAGACGGTGGTGTCACTTGAGAAATATCATCTTTTTTTGAAGGAATCGCTACGACAGCCGGAATATGGCAGTCATCATTGTCTTTTATCAGTTGCAATGATCGGGTTAGGCAGTAATTTTTATCCATGTATATTTTACTTGAATACCCAAAAAAATGAGATTGCCTTACAGGATATATACATTCATGTTCGACTTTTTTAGGGTTTATAACTGAAACAATCCGCAATGATATATTACTACTTTGAATATCCTCTTTTGAAAACCAATGATTTTCTAATATTTTTTCACCGGAATTATCAAGAACTTCCGGGATCTTACGTATAGGTACTAGTAGCCGTTCGCCGGTCTTCCGATTCAACCTATAAAACTCTTCATCCTCATCCTGATAGACAATATACTGCCCATTAGTACTTAAGGTACATAGCGCTCTAACACCCCGTTTAATACAATGCCTTACATAACATCTTCGCTGCGAATCAATGAGCTTTACTGATCCCTTGCTGGCAGCATCAAGGATGGCTACAGGAATTAAAGAACCGGTAAATAATGCTCCACCGCTCTGCAATACTTGAATCATAGTCCTAAAAACGCGAATGGGATTAGCATCAAATGAAACTGGGCTTCCGTAGCAAGCAATTGTATTATCATTAGAATCATAGGCAAAGGATTGCGGCACAATACTGGATAATTGTAGGTATAACCGCAACGGCGGTCTATGATAAGTCACACGATCAAGAGTATATGACCTCTGATTCAAATAATCCTGAATAATCTTCAGCACAGGAATTGGCATAATTTTAATAGAGTCGAGCACATCCTGAGTATACTCTTTATCAGCTTTCTTATATACATACAAACTCTGTGATTCAGAAAGAGGCGATACCATCCCTACTGTAAAAAACTGCCCATTTTCTGAAAACGAGCCGCCAAGATCCCTACCCCTGGTAATCTTTTGATCAAAGATTATTGTTTGAATAATTTGCATATTCTCAGGATCATAGAATGATACATATCGCTCTTTATTAGCCTCACCTTCTTCGTAATGCTCCGTATATGCAATGGTCGCGCTGCCACTAGCGGTATTATAAAACAGATCCATAATACATATCGGTGAGTTAACCCATGTTCCAGCATTACCATTCCATACACGTTCCCCATCCCGCAGCTCCTGTGGCTGCCGCTTTACATACTCTAAAAATCGGGGAGTTGTTTCAGGATCCAATGCAACCCCCGATTCAATTTCTGCATAGCGCTTAGTATCATACTCAGAAGCAGATTCCTTTGGAGCGTCGGCACAGTTTGCACGCAGGAAAAAAATCATCACCATAATGAAAATTTTATTACAACATTCCATTGCAACAACTCAGCGAATTAGCAATTACTACATGTCTGATTAATATTAATAATTTTTAAAATATTTCTCAAACAGGAAAGCTCATTATATTCACTGAAAAGCTTATGAGAATCGAACATTGAATTGCAATTCTATGACATCAACAGTACAACCAATACCTTCCAAAAAGCACTTAATTTGATTCGCATCGTCATGATCTCTGGTGATAAGAAAAGGTAACCCATGATCATAATACATCATAAGCTCCGCGGTCGTTTCCCCCAGCCTTTGACGTAGAAACTCAAGAGCTTTCCATCGATTCCACACCTTTAAAAGCGGTAGCTGACGCAAGTAAACACCATATACTCCTGAGTCTTTAATAGAACACGTACCTTCTGCACGCTGCCTTGATACTTCCAGCTCATGCTTCCAATCGACTCCATGGTCTGCACTATAAAGACGGTACATACCAATGCTCACCAATATGCCTATGAGCAAGCTAATATACATTCTCATATACAAATACCTTATAATGTGCTTAATACTGTATACTTTACTCCATTTAGCAATAGTATAACCTATTTTTTAGCAGCCAATAAGCGGCGTCCTTGCCGGTAGAATCTGACAATCTTTCCTTACAGAAACTGGCAGCAGTCGCTTACTACGCAAGATTCTCCTTGCTATCACATTATACTTCGCTATGGTGGGTAGAGACCATAGCATGCCGAGCCAAAAATAGTCGCTCACTAGAGCACCAGAACCGGATACGCGAAGGCTGCCGTCTCCTAGTAGATATATTCAGGAGCAGAGAAACTAGAATTGTGAGCAAGCTCAAGCATATACTGGCGAGCAGCCTCAGCGAAGGCGTCATTAAAGTATTTGGAAAACACTCGCCATGCTTTTTCAACGCTCTCCTCAGTGGATAAAGCTTCTTGGTACACTTGATCAAATTCATCAAGCCGTGCTGACATTTTAAGCGTCTCATTCACGAATAAAATGGGATCAGCCATAAACAGCACTGACTCAGTTCGGTTTAACTTTAATTGTATCTCTTTCATTGCCTCGGGGATTTTATTAATAAGACACGGGATAACACGGGAAGGCGTGCAAAAAATAGCATAGCCACTTTCTCCGCATCCTTCTAATGCACCCTCAAAAAAGAACTCCAAATACATTATGTCATTTTTACATGCTTCGAGAGTCATTTTCTCTGAAAAGGGAATAGCTACTCCTCCTCGTAATGTTGTCCTCTCTCTAAGAGCTATGCCCGAATTTGCAAAGAGGAGATTGCCCCCTATTACTAAAAATGACATTATCGCCATATATTGCTTAAACATACAAAACCCCCCGGTGGACCCTTTCTTTACTCGAATCCATAATTCTTAACCCTACCCTTGTGTGTTAACCTTTTTAAAACAGGCGAAACCCCCCCACACAATTTAATCATACCATCAGCACATATTTTTGCAAAAATCGACACATATCATTTTATTCAAATAGTATCTACACCCATCCTATCCCATCCCCCTAGTTGATATATTCAGGAACAAGTTTAGAACCAGTTGCTCTTATCAACTTCAAAGCCAAACGCAGACCGCCGTATGAATCGACAAATTTTCAACAACTTAACTCCTGTATTGACTCAAGAAAGAGAAGATGCATTATGTTATGATAAAAATCTCCTCAAGGAATAAAGATATATGTGGTATAGAACAATTTTATTATATATTGCGTCCTCATTTCTTTTGTCTCTATTACAGTCAACTGTTATGTGTACATGGGTAATTTTAGATTTACTACACCTTAACAGCACACTTGAACAATTTATTGATACTCATGAGTTCGAAGCCTTTCCTGAATCGCTCAGCCAATGGGACGTACGATACGGAATTAACGGATCAGAACTCAAGAACACCCAAAAAACAGCGCTTACACGCGATCAATTTATGGACATTATTAATGCAGTACGAGACATACAATATAAAGATATTACCCACAATGTAATTAATGCTTCATATCAAACGAACGAAGCGCTCAACAAATTATTTAAGGATCAGAACTTTGTATACGCAAAAAAACTAACCATCCCCATAAACAGTATTATATACTGTTGGGGCGATGTACATGGAGACATAGTTGCATTACTGTCAGTTCTTGCATATCTTAAAAAACAGAAAATTATTAATAATAATTTTAAAATTCTCCAGCCTAATACCTATATTATTCCCTGTGGTGATTTTGTTGATCGTGGTCTATTTGGCGTAGAAGTGCTGTATATCTTATGTACATTAAAACAGGTCAACCCCGAACAGGTATTCTTAGTACGGGGCAACCATGAAGATCTCACGGCAAATCTCCATAATAGCTTTCAGACTGAACTGGCGAAAAAATTTGATATAGCACTCTTTTACTCCCCACAAGGTAAAAAAATACTTGCATCAACGTTCCTCCCTGCATTTTATGATTCTTTACCTTGCGTATTATACCTCAGAGCTGGAGAAGAATCGCCTAAACCAAATTATGTACAATTTTGTCATGGTGGACTTGAATTCCATACTATGAACAATCTACTGACACATAAAAACCCCAATGCCATTGAAATTATAGAAAGGCTTGACCGTCGAACAATCGCTAACCAAATATTGCCTCAACCAAATGATCCTCGATTCTCCAAGTTTATCGATTATAATGCGAACCTCCTACTAAATGGTCCTGTAGAGCCGACCCCATCAAACATTGGATTTATGTGGAGTGACTTTAAAGCAGCCCCTGGCTCTCAACGCAGAACAACAAGCAAAAGCGCAAGAGGGGGATATAATTTGATATTTGGAAACTTACTCACCCAAGCATTAATAGAATTTTCTGGTGGGGGTATACCCATCACTGCAGTTATTAGAGGGCATCAACATAATGAAGACATGCCACAGCTTATTCACCAACAAGAAAATCATAATATTTACAAATTATTACAAAAAGATCTAAAAGCGACTATTATTACAAACGTTTTAAGTGCTCCCTACCACAACGCATCAATGATGCCAAGCCGTGGCTTTATGAAAATCGAGGCCATAACTTCTAACACCACGGCTTGGCTGCTTACCGGCATCTGGCAACCAAATGAGGCGACGACAGCTGAAGACTGGCACGAATCTAAAAGAGCTACTCTTATCAGCTGGAAAAACGCAGTAGATTAAAAGTAGATATAAGCAATAAGGCGCTTAATTTTGATCATTATCCACTGACTTCTGAGCACAAGGCCCGTACTAAAACATGCCTCGGTGCCCAATTTTGCACAGTTAAGATGGAAGAGTGGATACCCAATGTGGCCATTTGACAAATTTATATTTTCAATTAACAATTATATTAAATAATTCCTAGGCAAAATAACAGTTTAAGGATGCCAATAAAAAAAATTAACACATTACTATTATACTTAAGCATACATGTACTAACCACGTTCATATTACCATTAAAAGCAGTTGATCCAACAATAGCCATGGGGCGGCCCTTTATGCCCCCTCTTTCGCTAAAAGATTGCTTGACCTACTGTTCAAAAGAATTTATACCCCCACTAGCCACCTACTGGGCATGGCGCAAATTGGCAATACATTTACTAGAGCAAAAGAATATTATTGGAAAAGCCGGTTATTATACAGGCTTACTTCCTTTTCCTTTAATTGTCTCCAAATTATGTAACGTAGCTTTAGAGAATTCGGTAGCAATGCTTGCCTCATCCATAGGGTGGGACCTCTGGTACCACTACGCAAAACCAATATCAGAAAAAGACCTGCCATATAAAAATATTGCAAAGCATGCTGGATATGCTCTCGGTTGCATTATGATCACCTCACTAGCATTGAGTGTGTCAATGATATACGCAACAGAGCTTGCGCAGTAATATTTTGGCAACTTTCCTTATCATAAGGCTCATTACCGAATAAGTAGGCAATAATTACTCAAAAAATTGCCCACCTTGTGAATACAAAAATAAGACAGGATAACCCCCATTTCCCCTCAGGTATACCGGTGAGCTCCTACCCCTATAAGGGGGGGGCTTTTGACTCTTTGATCCCACCTGGTATAATTAATTACATATATATATATAATTATGTCTATTTATGTAAAAAGGATATTTATGAAGAAATTATTACTCGCTTCTTTGTTTTGTGCAGGGTCACTGACATATACGGCGCCATCGCATGGATTTATGAGAATTTTGATGTATCTTATTGGCTCTCAACTAGCCTCTGATCAACCGCGTTATTACACTGATAACCAGTTATTTGGTGGTCTCGTAGGAACTGTTGCGGGATCTGGACTATCATCGGGATATTTATCATATACATGGAGAAAATTCATGGAACCGGTACAGAGTGATAGTATTGTTAAAAAGGCTCTCTATCATACCGGAGTATTGGCAGCACCATTTGTTATTCCTACGGCATTATTGAGTCCAATCATTGATAATTTGCAGAAAAGGCACAGCAACCCTATAGATGTTTCTAGACTTCACGATATACATCTGTGCTCATATCTTGCATCATTCTTTGGATCATATCTTGGACATCGAGTAGCTCAGACTTATCGTCACTCAGCCTAGGCTCAAAAGCTCCCGCATCCCTGGATATAAATTTTATGAAGAGATTCATCATAACTGCCCTTGTTATAGTAGTAAGCAGCTCCATAAAAGGCAAAACACAACGCTTTAAAATTGCTGAAGGCGCTACCATTATTATAGAAAAAGGCGATATTACGCAAAGCAAGGCACAAGCTATAGTTAATGCTGCCAACCCTAAGCTTTTAGGAGGAGCTGGCGTGTGTGGAGCAATATTCCATGCTGCCGGATGGAACGCTCTACAAAAGGCTTGTTACCAGTATCCTGAACACAATGGAGAACGATGTCCTGTTGGCAAAGCATGCATAACTGCTAGCTTTGATTTAGCACAATATGGAATACAGCATATCATTCATGCTGTTGGTCCCGATTGCAGGATCGTGCGTGATGAGCATCAACAAAACACGCTTTTAGAAGAGACATATAAAAATACATTACTTTTAGCAACACAAAAAGGCATACAATCAATAGCGTTTCCATTTATTAGTTCCGGCATTTATGCTTTCCCTAAAGAACGTGCTGCTCACATTGCTCTCGCTACTGTTGTGCACTATGCAAGGAACAATAAAGATATCAAGGCAGTACATTTTGTCTTATGGGAACAAAGCGATTTTGACTTATTCTGTACATTAATAAAACAGATGAGTGTGTCAAAATTTTCTTTCATCGCACCAATATTTTAAAGCAGGTACCAGAGCACACAACCTGCCACCGAACTTACAATTGCCAACGGTAATGACCAGTCTCGTTTGTATCGCCAAACCACCTCATGCATAGCAGAATAAGATATGACGAATATCCCCCAAGGGAGTGAATACATGGCAGCACAGCGAGAAGAAAACAGCCTAAGAATCGCCCCTACGATAAAATAAGCGGTAACCACGATAAATATTCGAAAAAATAGAAAGAACTTCCAGCTGGGGAGTTTTTCTTTACTTGAATCCATAATTCTTAATCCCACCCTTGTATGTTAACCTTAAGTGTCTCTCAATAGGAAGATAGGCTATTAGGATCAACACTTTCTAGCAAATACCTGACATTGCCTAGTTTGTTTCTAATTGGTGCAATCGACGTGCACTGACAATTATTTGCATAGCATCAATAGCTGCCCGCAGAATATGAGTACTAAACGTAGCTTCCACAACACCATGATCGTCAATAGCTTTAGCTATTTCAGGTCCCCATAGCACAAGCGATAATCCAGATCCTGCACAAATAGCCAAGTTAAGTATAGTTTTATTAAGCTTCGACTCTGGGGTATAGAAAGAAAGCGTAGCCGCTGTCACATCAAGCGCTACTCGGGGGATATGCGTACTTCCTATAGCCGACACTATACCAAACCGAAGTATCGCCTTTAAAGTCCCAGGAGTCCAGAACATTGCAGAACCGGCTGATCCAACACCTGCAGCAATGTCCAACATATCGTTGCATTGTATAGCTGGAGACGCAATTGCAACAAGGCATAAGCGAAGCGATAAGAATAAATTACGGTTTTTCATACATCTCACAAAAATTGTTACCATCTGAATTATTATTAGGGTATGTATATAATCCATATCCTATCGTATAATATAGAAATATGAGGCGACAGTCAAAAAGTCACTGCCCAGCACTATCTTAATCGGCAATCGTACTTGACATCTAAAGGATTAAAGTGCAGTATAGTGCGCTCATTTCTCTCTACTATAGTGTTTACGTTACGTAAAGATGATTTACATTGAAACGCAGACTGAGTAAAACCTTGTTGCAATTGAACATTAGTTTGCAACAGATAAAGACCTCGTACACATTAACCAATATCTCTCATAGTACAATTAGTCCCCAGGAAGGAAATTATTAGACGAAATAACTTTCTTGCCAATTTGTTTCTCTATATCTTTGCGTGTTCTACCAGCAACCGCTCCGCCTCGTTGGGCATCATTTCTCAGTTTTTCCATACCCTGAGAATCTTTTTGTCGCGTAATCTGTGCCGTGGTCGCTTCTCCGAGCATGGTAATTATGAGCTCGAGATCAGTCATATGATCTCTTAAGTTTTCCCGATCAAGGCCTTTAACCTTCTTATACTCGCCTACCTTAAGCTCAAAAGCTCCCTGCATTATCTCATTCGTCAGAATCGCATACTCAATAGGTTTTTTCACACCTCGATCTGCCCATTCATCAGTAAGACTTTGGCGAACAGAAATACCTCGCATCCGCTTGTCGATCCAGCTTTTTTCATAGCCTTTTTTCTCATAAATGCTCTTAACACGCTCCATGCCAAGCTCAGGGTTCTCAATTTCGTCTATGCGGTCCTTACCCACTTTTGCGAGCCACATTTTAAAGGGTTCAGCCTTAGGCGAAGGAATAGATTGAATAATGCGAAACATTCCCTCGGTATTAGCACAGTCAGTCTCATAATTTTTACCATCTGAAGCCAACAATTTCAGTTGCCGACAAATTGTCGACAACTCAGCTTCTGTAGTACGCTTTTCTCTTGTCTTCATCTTATGCCAATAATCACGTGGTTTTTTACTATCGGTAAGAAATGCTATCACGTCAATCACAGAAAACCACCATTCATTTTCAAGAAAAATTCTTCGTATTTGTTTACCCTGAAAAAGTGATACCTTTGTTAGTTCAGCTGCAATCATAAAAATCCTAACAATCAAATCCTTTATGTTAATCACTACCATAATTATTATAACACGCCTTACAACATAAAACGTGTGGTCCCCCTTGTGACTTCAGGAGACGTTCAATATACAAACTCGAAGAGCGCTGAAATACGCTTATCAAACCGCCTGATAATAAATTTTTCTATTATTAAATAAGATTAATATTATCGGCAAGGCAATTGACAATGTCGGAAAATACAATAAATTCATATTGGTGCTTAAATTATTACTATCTAAGGACAATATCATGAAATATATAAATGCTAAAAATATGCAAGCCAAGATCATGGCGTTCCCTTCGTAAACACTAATTTCGCCGTAGCAAACCCTGCTTCGTCGGCTTGCAACATATAAAGACCTTATACTCATTGCTTAGACCACAGCAAAGCGCGATTCTTATTATGTTAGAAACTCGATAGTAGAAGGCAATTTTGACGGCATAATCAATTTTGGACCAATACAGTGCTTTAATGAGGCGCGGCGCACCACCGTACGAGAGCTCTTTACGCCCTTTGCTTGGCATTGACGACGCCCTCCGGCTTTACCGCTTACCGGCCTTCTCGTCCACAGCAGTGCAGTTCCTCTCGTTAATGGAAATACAGCATCCAGCTTCTGAAATTTGTTAAATGCCTTGAAGAAGTGCCTCACTTCAGGGGTATCGTCAGCTTTATAACCCCTACAAGCTTCGTATCTCACCGACCATAACTCTTGGTAATACAACTTTTTTATTGCATCTAGTATGTTTCGAGAATTGGTATGTGGCGCTATCATCCAAGAACTATTAGAGCAATGTCGATTGTACCGAGCTTTCTCTTTTGGTAGCCAAATCCATCCGCAGGTCAACTCTGCCATGCAGGGATTAATCAACATTGTTGCTGCCTGCATTGTAGTACACGATACGCCGAAGATCTCTGTAAACCGTTGCTCATACCTGGTCATGTCATCAGTATCAGAAGCAATATACCACCCACTACCATCCGTAGTGCACAATTTTTTGCAAATCACTGCTACCAAACAATATCCACCCAAATAAGCAGGCGCTTTCCATGCCGATAGTTCAACACTTCCTTCCCATTTCTCTTGAGAAACTCTCATGGTATAAACTTCAAGTATACCTTCGGAATTTGTACTAAAGCAGGTTATCTCATTACTAAGTGCATCAGGATCCCATATACCGAATGAATCATACCAATTATCAACACCGATCCATCCGCCACCAGAACACCGCTCGATTCCACAAAGTGCAAATGAAAGGCAGCACTTCACCCGCTCAAAACATCCCTTATAACCGCTACTCAACGACTTAGGCAAATAGCTGATAACACAATCAGCGATAACATAAGGAAGCTGTCCAGCAAGAGCACATCTCGTCGAACACAGATCACAAGAATATAGTACCTGAGAAAAAAGCATAAGCGGAAGAAGGTTTATAAAAAAAATGGACCTGCTCACTATATCACTGCCATCTCACATGAGAGTATCAAAAAATAACTCCTTCGTCGTTACAGTTGCATACGCATACTGTGATGCAATATATTCAGCACTATACTACTCACTACTCAGGAGCATATGTGCCTGTAGTGTACCTGTTACTCATCACCTGTACCGCGCTCCTCATGGAGCTCTGTATCGCACAAGAAATCTCATTACTTGTCTATGAAAATATGCTAAAACAGACCATCGATACCATTCCGCAACAACCCCTTATTCCCACGCACACCTTATATCCTGAGGAGCGCGGTGAATCAGAAATTGCCAGCAGCAACCCCATACCGCCGGATAAGGACGGAAAAAGAGGAGCGGCACGATACACTCCTGTATTGCAAGAAGTATACACAATTAATCAAACTCTTATTAACTCCCATACCCCAGAACAAATAAAATCTACAATGCTGCAGAGAGAATCCCATACACTGACCAATCATTTGCTTCATTGCTTTGGGCTAATACATTCTTTTACGAAAAACAGCAGCTTTATCCCCAAATCTCTTCGTATTTATTCTCAGAATCACATTGATGAGAATGGAATTAATCTTTTCACTAGTGGAGAAGATTATACAATATGCGTTATTACCTCAACAGCTTTTGCATTCATAAGCTCATCACCAGGTCCTATGCGAGAGCGGTCCGTTTACCTTAATACCATGGTATTATCAAAACCCCCTCATCAGCAGTATTCTTTACAAACATTATTAGCACTTGCCCCCAAAGAAAATCAGCGGTTTGGAATTGGCATATCGCCTCAGGCTCAGTATATTGCTGTCACTCGTAGTGGCCGTGGTAGCTTAATGAGTGACATTATCATATACGCACGAAATAAATCTGAATATACTAAAGCTATATCTCATACTCTTAAATCTCAAAAGTTTTATTATACAGACAGAGTTCAATTTAATGAGAATGAATCAGAAGCATTACTGCCGGAAAGTTCTCTTGGTAGCTTCTCTCGGCTGAGCTTACCTGATGGCGCAAAGAAAGGCTCCGTTAACTGCTTACAACTACAAAGCAATGACTTCATCGATCCAATTTACATGTTTGCATGGTCATCTCGTCAAAAGATGATTCTCTGTGCCGTTGGAACTTCAACAATCAATATATATAAAGAGACAGGCGGAGATCCAATTGGCACCATCAATAATCCATCATATAAAATAGGTAGTATCAAAACAGATCTCAATGGCAATTTTGTTGGGTATGACTCGGGTACGACAATGTGGTATTACATAGATCCTCATTCTAAAATTTACTCCCCAGTTCTTCCTGGTGGAACAAAAAGTACTGGCAATGCTGATGATTTACTTTTTCTTAAAGATGAAGATGATAAACCTGTTATTATCAATATTCAATCAAAAGAAGATCTTCCACGCATGGAAGTGTATAGTCTAAAGCCAGAGACGGAATAAAGAGTCTCTAGTTTTCAGTACGTTCATAATGCAACACAGATGGCAATAACCGCCACTCATGATCCTTATTTTCCACAACATAACGGTATTCGCACAGTCAGTCTCATAATTTTTATAACACGCCTTACAACATAAAACGTGTGGTCCCCGTCCCCATGCGCTTCAGGAGACGTTCAATATACAAACTCGAAGAGCGTTGGCGGGTTGAAAATAGGCTTGATCGATTTCCAATCCCTTTTGACACATTGCACTAGCCCGTGGCATAATGAATCGAGTGATAACATGTAAGAGGAATTTACTAATGAGATATTATATACGATATACTGCCCTGTTCGTGTGCCTAACAGCTTCGTCATTGCATAGTACACCTATCACTCCAGGCATAGCACTGAGCTTCCTGCGAGGCTTATCTACGCATACGCCTACCCTTCTCGGGTATAAGTCTGAAGATACAGCTGGGGGGTTGTTTTATATAGGAATCAATGGGTTTAAGTACCGATCTAGGGTCGGCGACAGAGAAAGTACCATAAATTTTCACTTTGATCCCCATACAATTATCAGCCTACCAGTTAAAATTCTCACCGCCATGGGTATGGGAGTCGGGCTTGGGTTGGCTACAGATAAAGTTTTAAATTGCTTGTCCTACAGGTACAGGTCAACCACCACCGGACTACTCGCAGCTTCCCTTATAGGACAAGCAATTGGGTATATCACTGAACGCCTTAATCCTACGTCTTGATCAAAATAAGAGCCCCCTTCCTATATCACGGCAACTTCCTTAAAAAGTATGCTATACTTTAAAGCATGAAAAGATTTAAAAATAACCTTGCTCCTCATCTCGATGGGCCGATGCTCGATACCGTCGCCCTCAAACTTGCTCCGTCTGTTGATAAGGCGCAGTATCCGTTTTGTTTGCCAATTATCCAGCAGCTAGGCACCATTCACTTCCCTACAGGAGTGACGTTCTTTGTTGGTGAAAATGGTACTGGTAAATCGACCATATTAGAGGCTATCGCTCATAAGGCCGGCTTTGGCGCAGAGGGCGGCAGTCGCAACATGAGTTTTAAAACATCTCACCAAAAGACGTATACCGGGGCAGAGCTACTTGCAGATCAGTTAATTCTTTCTTGGAGAATTAAGCCTACCAAGAATGGTTATTTCTTTCGTGCAGAAAGCTTCTTCAATATCGCAAACTATCTTGATACGATGGCCCACGAGGGTGGACAGGGGCCCGAAATTACTTACGCACCATATGGAGGTAAGTCGCTTCATGAGCAGTCGCATGGGGAAAGCTTCCTAGCCTTTTTCAAAAATCGGTTGGGTGTCGGTGGCTTTTTCATATTTGACGAGCCTGAGGCAGCACTTTCACCACAACGGCAACTATCTTTGATGGTCATTATTCATGAAATATGTAAGAATCCGGGATCTCAATTTATTATAGCAACGCATTCTCCTATATTTTTGGCGTATCCAAATGCAACGATTTATTCATGTGATTCTGGTATCCTGACAAGAATTGCATATACCGAGACTCAGCATTATCAAGTTACCAAGAATTTTCTTGATAACCCCGAACGCTACTTCAATCACTTATTTAAAGCAGATCGTTCTTAGCTGGTACTCGCCCCTATTTAAAATCCAATGCGCGCCCTTTCCTTTTCTGGCACGCTCCATGAACAATTAAGCGCAATTTACCGCCCGCTAGCATTTTTCAAGAATGAGAGTAATATTAAAAGGGACAAACTATTAAAAACTTGAGTAAAAGAATGAAACACACTACTATTTACAAATTTCTCCTCATTTCCATATCCATCATATACTCATCAAGGGTAAGTGGAATGGACAAGTTAGGCCTATTTATCGGTATCGCAGGGACATCAGGAACGATATCATATATATGGGCACGATTTGCAAGGACACGTTTACCCAATCAGCTATATAAGGTAGGAGCAGTCGCTATACCTCACACAGTCGCTGTCGCTCTCTGTGTATATTGTGGCAGAGGATTACATTCCTGCTGTGGAAATCCTGTCTTAATAATGATGGAGTTTGCTTTTACTGTATATGTAATCTCAGCGACTGGTTCAATGTATGGGCATGCTCTCGGAAGCAATCAACTGTTTACAACACAACGCGAATTCGATGAAGATTTTAAGCTGAAAGCAGGCAGTACCGTGCCGCGATTGAAGGTTTATTACTTCTAAAAAAGTAAGCGATGAGTGTTGAGGCAATATGAACAAAAAGAGCATAATGATTTCGATGACGAGAGTGCTCTAAAGAGAGTGATTCTTTGAGAATGCCGATAATTGATTCGGAAATGCCGCGCTTTTGTAAGGCTATTTTGTCGGCAAATGTCATGATTTGTGGCTTCATATTTGATCTGACTTTTGTAATTACTGTAAGTCCACGAGCAACCAGCTCAGCGTATAAGTTTTTGTTCAGTAAATAGCCGCGATCACCGAATAGTTTGCCGATTAATTTTTTGGTCAATTTATGAATAAGACTTGTATTATTATCTGCAACATTTCCTGAAGTAATATCAAAATCAACAACATACCCGAAAATGTTGGTAATCAGATGTAATTTAAAACCAAAGAATCATCCAACAGAGGTATGGCCCTTGGCCGCAAAGCCAGCAGCCCAGATGCTCTACGAACATGGCATGCTTCTAATTTTGTGCTGTCAATATAGCTAATCCCATCCGATTCAACAGTGCAAAAAATCTTCGCAAATACCATAAATGGCAGCACTAATTCTGTGCACAATTCAACAAATCGCGAATAACTCACAAGTCGCGGAAAATAGCTGCGCAACTCCGCATTATTACGAACGAAAAAATCTTTAACCGTTTTATAACCTGAATTGTGGTACATGATCCGCAATGTAATAATCTCAGAGGGAAACATCAGTCCTTGTCTGCGATTAGATTGGTTGTTCGGCAAAATATGCTTCACTATTTCTTGCTCATACACTTTCAAAAACTCATCAACTTGATAGAATAATTCTACAGGGTCCATTTTGCACTCCTTTTTTGCGTGTTTTCAATTGCACAAAAATCTAGTCAAATGGATCCTTTTTTCAGGTCAAATCTTCATCGAATTCGCGTTACAACACAAGCATCTTAACCTTTCACACCTTACCATAGATATTCTTGCAGAAAAGAAATTACAAGTTATTCGTGATCAGGCAGTTATGTTCAGTGCATCATCTATGCAACCCTCACCTCCTTGAAAAAGCCTGCAAATTCTTCGGGTTGACTCGAAGAACGAGCCTTTATCTACTTTCTGTTGGTACTCCAACAGCGTTACACATTTTACACGAAATTAAACTACAACACCGATCAACATAAAGACTTTAATGATTCCATGACCAATGTAGCTATATCCTGATCCTTCAGGAACTCTATCATTGCTTGATTAACAAGATCCTTTAATGGTGTTCTGGTTGCGAATGATAGCGCCTTTAATTTATCGACGTGATCTTTTTGAATAATAAACGTCGCACGGGTATACCCTTTTGGCAATCCAATTGTTGTGGTAGTTGCATTCTGGTCTCCACCCGAATTTTTAGCCACCTTTATAGGCAGTGATCGTTTAGCTTTTCTTTGAGAGCTATCTTTGGCCATTTTTTTCCCTAATCAAATGCATAATGTAAACCTGTAAACAATAACAATCCTAAGACTATCTTGCAAGGGTATAAAATCATCAGCGAATATTCAGACCAAGACAATTTATTTGATTATCCCGCCCAACTTTTACTAGCCAGAAATCGTAAAAGTTAGCACAGGAACGCTATAATCAGCAGAATAACCATTATGTAAACATGTAATAATACTTATTTGACTGCAAATAACTTTGGTTACACACTCCCCTCTAAAGCAATGCGTGCAAAAATTATAATAGTTTTATTTGTAATTTATAAGATTGTTACAGCGATAGAACAATGCCATTGATTTTATTCTTCCAATCACTTATGGTTTGACTGAAATAGTGCGAAGTATACACGTCCTATTTCAAGCAGTGCGGAAACAATCAACAATCACTCAATTCATGGGATGACTCATCATGAAAAAAATCTTTATATTCTTATCACTTATCTCTGCATATTGTGTTAACGCTTCAATTGTGAAACAATCTACTGGGACTACAGAATGGCGTCCTAAGAGCGCGGTATCATTGCCCAAGGCATCATATTCTTTTATGGGATCAACTATGGCCGATAAAGATAAGACAACGCTATGGACAGTTATGGGATCATTTATGGTCCGTACGCAAAAGAATAAATGGACTAAGGTCAGGCCGGAGTGTACTGATGAATTAGTTAGAATGGTGGATGATAAAAGAATGGCGGCTTTCATAGGGGCCCAAGGCAGATTCGTCGTTACTCGGTTGAGCGACGGTCACTACTTCATTCGGGGAGAAGTTCCGGGAAAAGGTGGTGGCCCGTGGCTTGGATGGCTAGGATATGCAGTAGTAAAGGTTGCAGTACCTGCGATCATTGCAAAGGTAACAGGAAGGGCAATCGAAAACGTTTCAGTTGCCATTACGAGCTCAGAAAGGATTCCTGAAAGAGCTAAAGATGTCCTTGATCCAGCAATAAGAGGATTAGGATATATGGCAGCCTCTGAAGCATTTCCAACCTCCTTTAAGCAATATCCAGCGCTTGAGAGATCTCAGGGTTTCATAACCGCTGCGAGTGAATCTCCTCGAGCACCTCGAATGTCGCAAGATGTAGAAGACGCAGTGGTGGCCGGAGGAGCAATGTTGCTCGCCGGAGAAGGAGTCATGTCAGCCGGAATAGGAACTTTCACTGAGATTGCTGCCCGATCATTCCAAGCATTCTTAACTGCTCTACCTACCCCATAATTCATGAAGACAGAAAAATACTATATATTTTCTCAAGAATATATCCAGCGTATTAGGAAAAACATGGAGATATATGGGTGTTATGCCCTTCTCTATTCCTCGATACGCTGGATAGGGCAGATAATAAGTTGTCTTTATCCTTCTCAGGGTGAGATAACCAAAGAGATGTTATATCGTGATTTTAATTATGCTATAGACCAAATGGGTTACTCATTCATCGTTATCACAATGATAGTGAATGTATTTATCTTGCCGATATTACAGAATTACTGGTACCGAGGAAAAAATTAATGAATTATTGGGCCGCTCTTGGAGCAATCATCACCTTTGCTGGAATATTCTGGATGTCATCGTGTAGAAATGAAAAATAAGTGAACAAGCTCGAGCATATACCGAAAGTATCATCAAAGAGGAAATGTAGAGCGAAGTGTGACGGAATTATAATGTACCTGTAGTAACTCAAACCCAGAGACGGCATTCTTATGGACATTCGCTACATGTAAAGCAGCCGACCTCTCAGCTGACTCATACAGCTCATCTAAGGAAACCCATAGAACCGGTAATGCTAGCAATGGCGCAATTGTCCAGAAGGTTATCTTAAATCTCTTCTCGACAATATCAGCGAGGGGGAGACACCCCATCGTATATGCAAATATTGCTTTAAAAAATATGGTAAATCGTTTGAAAAACCGCCTCACCTCTTTACCATGAATTCTTTCATATTTTCCTACACTCCTCTCCCAATCGCCGCGCGCAATAGTTATTTCTACGTAAAATTCCCCCTGATCTTCAACAAGTCTTTTTATTACATAAGGGATAGTAGGCTCAGTATCTTTACCGCCGCTTAAACAGCCACGAATACACGCATTTATCCCTTCAATAATATGTGATATGCGCTCGTCATTCAAATGCTTTATGAATTCAGGCAAACCCTGAATTTCCTGCGCCAACCCGCAGCACATGATACCTAATCCGGCGACAAACAGCAGTCCCTGCATATACAGCTTTTTCATATATTTCTCCTTTTACTCATATGTTCTACCCACATGATGCGTGTGCCAACCTTTTTAACTTGAGCAAATGTGCTAACCAATGTTTCATAGCCACTTGGTGTAACGGGTAGAACAAATGCTAGGAAGACTACCGCTTGGTTTACTTTTATTCGTACAGAGCGCGTCATGTTTTCTTTCTGCAACGAATTGAGTCAAATTATACAACCCTTAGTAAATCTAGCATAGGCAACACTATTAGCAAAGGCGGAGTAAAATAATTTCTATTTAGAAAAAAATACGACAGAGCCGGTTAGGGCTTATTCGAAAATAGTGCTCTTTTTGGAACACCAATTAAAATCTAATGGCTTTTCTTAAAAAATCTTATTCTATTTCTTGGTTTAGATTTAAAAACATTACTGTGCCAACAAGCATGTTTATTTTCATACAACCACTAACTAATACCTACGTAGAAATACCCTGCCTGCATTTGTTTTTAGATTCAGTTCAAATCTCAGCGCCTTGAGCTCTTCATTAAAATCCAAGAACTCTATCCACACCCATGGCCTAAACTCTATTTACCCAAAAATCCTGGAAATTCTATGTTGAGCAAATCTTCAATTTGATCTCCATATCCCCAGCCAATATCACACGTTGCGGATTCAATAGCACGCAGACGATCTTTATATTGATCGAAAACATCTACCCCAGCTTTCTTGATCAATTTGAGAGAATCTTCAAACACAGTTTCAAGTGCCATATAAAAATCTTCATCCATGTCACCGTAATCGCACGTGAATTGCGTACCACACTCAACATAAAATAGCATGAGATCAATTGCTTCTTCTACAGTACCGCCGCTCTGCCCATAATTAGCAAACGTTCTCGCGGCCAGCATCATAGCTCCTGGCGAGAAATATTCAGGATTTTTAGGATAGAGCAACCCCTGTATAATGTCCTTCATCTTACGTACATCAGCCCTACCGGAGAAGGCATTCTCACACACAAGGTTTATTTGTCTCATTTTCTGATTCATATCACTCCTACTCTACCAAAATCGCTTTGCCGCAAATGCACGTCTACCATGTGATTTTAGGTATAGCTCAAAATCTTTCGCTTTAGCTTGATCTTTAAAACACAGGTACATCTCCAACTCCCATGGCCGATCGTCCTTAGTATACATCGATCCACCAGAATTATGAGTTTCGATCCGCTGGTTCAGATCAGTTGCATATCCCACATGGCACTTAGCTGGTTTGTTAATAGAACGAATAAGATAAACATAGAACACAGAATTTACCCAAGAAAAATTGCAAGGACGCACCTATGCCGGACCGGCGCAAGCCAGGCATAGCTTTGTTGCTGCTCTTATATAACTTCGAGGCCAAACGGAGACTGGCGTCCCCTCATAGATATATTCAGGAAACATGGCATTATCAATTTTTCAGACCCCAAATGTACGCTTGCCTTTGACTTTAGACGGTCTAAATGATAAATTGACTTTATATTTGGTACAACTTCAACCTGGAAAGGCCTCTATGCTAGTTCAACGGCCATTTTGGCAACAGATGATAGAAAATGCCTGGCAGAAACGCAATATCATCTGGCTTATGGGTGTTCGCAGGATTGGTAAAACAAGTCTGTGCCAAAGCCTTCCCAACATTGCGTATTTTGACTGTGAACGGCCCCGCACACGCCAATTATTTTATGACCCTGAAGATTTTTTAGAGGGTCAAAGGGGCAATCATATAGTACTTGATGAGATCCATAGATTAGAAAATCCATCGGAAATATTAAAACTAGCGGCAGACCACTACCCAGATGTTAAAATTATTGCTACGGGGTCCTCCACCTTAGGAGCAACTGCTAAATTTAAGGATACATTAACGGGCAGAAAAACAGAGATTTGGCTAACACCATTGTTATTGCATGAAATGAACTTGTTTGGACATGAAAACATACGTCATCGTTTTCTATTAGGAGGATTCCCTTCTTTTTTTACCAAAAAACAAATACCAGAAAAGGAATTTCAAGAATGGATTGATGCTTATTGGGCTAAAGATATCCAAGACATCTTTAGTATCAGCAAGCGATATTCCTTTCAAAAATTCGCAGAACTCTTGCTAGCAAATAGCGGAGGAATATTTGAGGCAACCAAGTTTACTGGTCCGTGCGAGGTAACACGACCAACGATTGTAAACTATCTTGCTGTTCTTGAAGAAACCTTCGTAATACATGTAATAAGGCCTTATTCAACCCATAAGCCGACTGAAATTGTTATGGCACCAAAGGTATACGGTTTTGATACTGGATTTATTTGTCATGCAAAAGGATGGGGTGAGTTGCGACAAGAGGATACAGGCCTTATGTGGGAACATTGTATCCTCAATGAAATCCATGGTAATTTACAAATGCGATCTCTTAACTACTGGCGTGATAAACGTGGCCATGAAATTGATTTTGTCCTACGCCTAAAAAACAATGCCATTAATGCTATAGAATGCAAATTCAGCATAGCTTCTGGTGGTACCATAGCAAGCGAGGTTGGTAAAAACTTCCAAGCATTCCGTCGCTTGTATCCTGAGGGAGAAAACTTCGTAGTAGCACATAACATCGATGCCTCATTCAAAAGAAAATACAATGGACTCACTATTTCTGTAGTCAGTGCACAAGAACTGATTAATAAGCTTAAATTTGACTAAATATTAATTTAAGCGCGTTAATCCTCATTACGAGTCTTTCCATCAGTATTCACTAAAATCATATCGATTAACAGCTTAACTTCAGCCAGCATACGACGCAACGTATCACGATCAGTAGAAATAATACAATGTGGCTTATATGATTTCATAAACTCACAAAATGCTGGGTAATTTCCTTCATCGTCTTCTTTTGCAGAAAACATAATAGGATACTTAGAAGAAATTTCCCAAAAAAACTTTCCGTCCTGTGAATATAAAAACAGTGTTAGACGGCATCCATACTCAAGAACAATATAATCTAGAACATAATAATTCAGATCTTGACCCTCATTTCCCAAATCATCATGTGCCCATCTATTTAACCAATATCCTAACGATAACCCATCCTGCGGGTAGTAAGGCAGTCTTCCTTCGAGCGCACGTTCTAGCTTTCCCTCTAGCTCATTCATATTGCCCATGATACAATGTTTTGAAATTGCAACTTCATACTGCTCACCAGATTCTATACCAATAATAAACTTACTTTCACAACAACACATAGCCTCCTCAATAGGACGGTCAAAAACTACCTTTAGATTACATCTATCGCCCATAGCAAAAGTAATTTCCGACTTTCCACTCATTTTAATAGCTTTCCATCAGGCTTAATAATCTTATTTTTTATCAAAATAGCTTTCGCCTTATCTCCGAGATCATTTATATCTTCTTTTTCTTCAATATAAAACCCATGATAATATAAAGCCTCTCGAGTTTCTCTATGACAATGAAACTTGATAACTTTTCTATTGTAAAATCCAATACGCGGCCTACGATCACCAGGTATTGGCCATGAACAATTGAGCGCAATCTGCCCTGTTGCAATATCAGGAGCACCGCTAATATTACCTCGCGCATATAGCCCATGCTTTGGATTGTGTTCATATATAAGCTTTTGTTTATCATGATCCTCAGGCCCTTTAGTAGCAACCGCTGACTTTGCATAACCCTTATCATAATCCCTGCTATTTTGCTTTACCGGCGCTGCGCATATCCATGTCTCAGGAGATTTTTCCTTATCAGACTGCCAGAACCACCTCCCTTTCACCGCTCGACTTACTAATGCTGCTGCAACACCACAAGTTGAAACAGCAACAGTCGCTACAGGAGTTACTGCACAAGTTACAACAAGTCCTGCCCCTGTCATTGCATAGGAGACCCCTCCTACAATTGCATGTATTGCAACAATTCCTGCGGGAACAGCTATGGTAGCGTTACTGATCCGTGGCATCTTACAGATACATTGCTCAAATGATCCATGATTGTGCACAATTACATGGTGCCGCCCGATTACAATCGTATGCGGATCACCAATCGATATGTAACGAAACTGGCTACTGCAATCTACTCGGCGTATATCACTTACCACAACTGATTGGCCATTGGCAGTATACAGCTCAGAACCTACTACCAAGCGCTGCGCCTCTATCCATCCACTGCACTTTGCTAGATAAAATAGCTGCGTCGGATCAACTATCAGAACTTCATCTTCAAGATAGATCCATATAGAAGCAGCTGCTGTATAATATTCTGAGCGTAATACCGGCCGTAATAGCTGCTTATTTCTCGCACAATCGTATGCAACGATACTATCTTCTTCATGTATGCTTATCGCAGGAAAACATCCCTGTTCAGTCGCAATTAACGTATGCGCAGCACATGAATATAATAAAGAAACTGTACAAAACAATAAACCCAAAAGTAGTACCAATATAGCCCGAGATATGGCATAACGCTTCATAGTAATACCACATATAATGCTTGTAATCTATTACACGTAGCACACTATACACATGAGGACACAGAAAGCTAAATAGATCACTCTAACTTCACCAACATTGAACTCAATATCACGGTACATACAGAACTTCCGCAGAATTGTGAAAGATGCGATTGGATTTGACTTTTGAGCAAAAAAATACTCTCCTAAAGGGATCCAAAAGACCTTAAAGAGGAGAGTATTTTATGTTTGCAGACATGGTAACAGAATATCCTGTGTTGCTCGTTGAAGTCCATAGGAAATTACACGTACGATTGCACGATTATTGCAACCAGCGCCGATAAGTTATGGAATACTCGAGCATATAGCGCAGGCAACGTTTGCCGAAAAGAGGCATCTATGCCTGATCATCGATGATACATTAATTTGCAAGATATTTTCGCAATATATCGAAGGTTCCGGTTGGTTCTTCGACACGCGAATTGGAAGACGCGTGATGGGACTTAGACTGCTTGTCGCATCAGTGACTAATGGTCGATATACCATACCTATAATGGGTCAATTTTTGTTTTCCAAAGAAGTACTGCAAGATTCGATTCAATCGAAAGATCAGATAGTCAAAGGCATGATCAAAAAAGCTGTTGCTTTATTTCCCAATGCTACCATCACCGTTGTGGTGGATGGTGCATTTGCAACACAAGAGTTGCTCCGTTGGTGTGTCGAAGAATGTATACGAATTGAATGCCGCATGCATAGCAATCGTAAGGTCGTATACAAGGAGATACCTATGCTTATTCGCGATATTAAAGGATTACAGCCAAAGGGACGCGCAATGGCACGAACTATTTCAGTAACCTGGCATTCCATTCCACTGCATGTGACCGCACAGCGAAGAATTGACAAAAATGGCAAAGAATCCATCATATTCCAGGCAGCAACCTATGCAGCAAAACCAGCTATCCATGTCCATCACTACAAAATTCGTTGGAATATACTAAAATCATACATATAGCCCATGCTCTGGATTGTGTTCATATATAAGCTTTTGTTTATCATGATCCTCAGGCCCTTTAGTAGCAGATGCTGCCTTACAGATTCATCAACAAAAACATTGGTCCGTTCAAATGCTGACAAAACATTTGAACCCTCAAAATTTTGTAATAAGGCAGTATACGGCTTAAGAGCTTTTAACATCGATAAAAGCATTTTTATTGGGCAGGATAAACATTAATCGAGAATCCCGTCCTACACCAATCAAATAATTCTTGATTTTCATCATTTATCAACACTTCTAGTTTCTTCAAGGAAATCTTATATCTGCGAAATAGCGCAATCAAGTTACGTAGTTGTTCATCACCTACGGCAACTCTATTAATAGTAAAAACTATCGTATCACGCTTTCCGACGATATCTGTAATACACGATATTTTTTTTGCCCACTCAAAAAACGCATCTTCATCATATGGCGCATAAAACTTGATACGTTTACATGCAACAAACGCTAGCGCATTAGCAACAATAGTAGTCATTACACAGCTCTCCTATTTTCTATTGAGACGTACTTTGCCACCTGGGTAAACATTTTTATGATCTCGGTTAGGCTTAGTAGAAACTACATCCCAGTGTGGACCACCATGCGCACGCGATCCAGGTCCGGTTGGAACCCATACATTACCTTTATTATCTGGATATCCAACCTGTCCTGTTTTGGGATACCTCACTTTTTTACCATCCCAATTTTTTGGAGGAATATAACCATCTTTTTCTGTTGGCTTACCTGGTGCTTGCGCATCATCTTCACACATTTTATCTCTGATATATACTTCCACGTACCATCAGCACTCAAAAGCGGATCCCCTGCCCGCAATTGATATGCCTCAATCCATGCACGTATTTGTGGATTATAAAAAGGCTGAGTTGGTGTACATGTAATGTCAGGAGTTGAGCGATCTTTTACGTATATTTCTATGTAGCAATCAGTAGTACTCATTCCTGAAGAAGTTACTTTCTGTCCAACATAATGCGCAGCGCCGGTTTCATAACTCAGTACACTCTGTATTTCATCTGCGATAGATTCACAGACTTGTTGTATACGGCACCATCCATCGGGCATTATACGAACATATGTATCAGCACCGAAGCCATGCCCATCAAGCGAGATATCATTCAATACGATCGTAGATAATATCAATAATAGATATAATCGCAGGCTCATATGACACATCCGAAAAACTAACAGCTCACAAAGGATCTACGCGTGATTATATGCATATTAATGCCACTATTATCAAGATATTTTGTGCCCAATACCATGGTAAATAGCGTATCACCTAGGTTTTGTCGATATTCGAAAAATATCTACGCAGAAAAACTCTGCCCGCATTTGTCTTCAGATGCCGCTCAAATCGTAACGCCTTTGATTCTTCGTCAAATCCAAGAAAACCTATCAATTTCCACGGCTTAAACTCTTTGGTATACACAGATCTACTCGCATTGTGGTCTAACAACCTCTGCTTTAAGTCACACGTAAAACCTATATAGGTTCTTTCCGGAAATGAAATTGATTTGAGATAGTACACGTAAAACACAGTAGTCCATTTAAAAGGATTTGCCTCACTTCGCCCAAGGCTTCGAAAGGCTGGCTTGCCAGTTACCATAGATATCCCCGTAGCAGACCATAGAAAACTCAAGGCCCTTGCAGCACTCGAGGGTAAAAGTATGCGAGAAATTATTATTGAATCTATTGCAAGTCGCCTCAGTACAAAAACTGAGCAAACTCAGAAGAGCAATGATCTCAAAGCGGCAATTGAAGAAACGCTTAAAAAGTATGCCCCTGCTCTCGAAAAACTTGCAAAGTCGTAAGATCTTATGAAAAATATTCGCTTTCTTACAGTAGAGGAAGTTATCCTTTTTCACACTATGCTCGTTGATACATTTGGTGGCAGTCACGGTATACGGGATTACGGGTTACTCGACTCCGCTATTGCACAACCAAGGGCATCATTTGAGACAATTAATCCTCATTGCGAGTCTTTCCATCAGTATTCACTAAAATCATATCGATTAACAGCTTAACTTCAGCCAGCATACGACGCAACGTATCACGGTCTGTAGGAATAATACAATGCGGCTTATATGACTTCATGAACTCACAAAATGCCGGGTAATCTCCTTCTTCATCCTCTTTTGCAGAAAACATAATGGGAAACATGGGAGAAAATTCCCAGAAAAATTGTTCACCTTGTGAGTACAAAAACAGAACTGGATAATCCCCATATTCAAGCGCAGCATAGTCGGTAGTATTAGGATAGATAGTATTATCATCTATATCATCACATGCCCATCTATTTCTCCAATATCCCAAAGACAGATTATCTTGAGGATAGTATTCTGATCTGCCCTCAAGAGCTCGCATTAATTTGCCCTCTAATTCATTCATATCACCCATAATACAGTGCTTAGAATAACTAAGAACCTGTTTTCATGGGAATTGTGTATAATAGCTTTAGGAGGCTATAGTAGTACAATCAACAGCAGGAAACAATGGGATACCCGAGTGATTTGCAAGAGCATCAATGGAATCTGATTAAGCATCGATTTACAAGTGGAAATCGTGTGAAATATGACAAGAAGAGGCTTGTTGATGCAGTTTTTTATATCACAAAGACCGGCTGTCAATGGAGATGGTTACCAAAAGATTTTCCGCCATGGCAGACTGTGTACTCATTTTATCGACGAGCAAAAGTGCAAGGTCTATGGGAATTGGTTAATCAAGATCTTGTAAAAAAATGCCGTATCAAGATAGGAAGAAAAGCTGAGCCAACATTCGGTATCATCGATAGTCAGAGCGTGAAAACTACTAATCATGCTGAATGTCGCGGCATAGACGGTGGGAAAAAAAATCAAAGGTCGTAAGCGACATATTGTTGTTGATACGCAAGGGCATCTACTACATATAACCGTTCATGCAGCAAATCAACATGATAGTCCAGCAGCTTGCCAAGTACTTGAGCAAAGTATTAAAAAACATCCAACTATTCAAGGGTTTTGCGCTGATCAAGGCTATAGAAAAACTGCCAAAGATTATGTCGAAACCGTCTTGAAAAAGACTATGGAAATCCCATCACGTATTTCTGATGGATGGGCAGTTATTGCTAAACGCTGGGTCGTCGAACGTACTTTCAGCTGGTTTAATGGATACCGTCGCCTTTCTAAAGACTATGAAATTGCCATCACAACCGCTGAAAATTTCGCTTATATTGCACATTCTATGCTTTTGTTATACAGATTTTCAGCCTCATGAAAACAGGTTCTAAAGGTTTTTTTCATGACGAGTCACCCCATGAATTAAATGGTTGTTGCTTGCTCCTACACTGCTGGAATGGTGCACGTATACAATGCACCATTCCATTAAAACTATAGATGATTGAGATGATAAAATAAATGAGTGCTGATTGTTGAATCTAGTTATTTATTAATTACAGGTTTAAATTTTGCCAATCTTGATTGTATCAATTCAGAAAACAGCGAGCATAGAAGGGTATTTTCAGACCAATAACTATTATGGCCTATTGCGTAGAACAGATTTGCGCTGATTGCGGCGTCTATGCATATATCTTTTAGGATTTATAGCTGCAGTAAATAGAATACTATTTTTAAAAAGATTCGAATTAACGCAATCTTTCGAAAAAGGAGTAGTCGTCCTTGATTATAGAGTCTTTAAAGTCATTTCGTTAAGTTCAACATGCTTTTCATGGTTTATCGCATGTTTTAGTGGCATAATATTTTTTCATAATGTTACTTACAGAATCAGGAAGACTATCGATAGCATCTGAAATCTCAGCAAAAAGACTCGAAGCACCAGCGAGTAATACACCGGTAGAATCAACATTTGGAACAATCCATAATCGCCTTTGCTGCTCTATACTATTATCTAACACAGCATAACCGCTAGATGCCGTGAAATGTCCTCGCTGCAGATTTAATAGACCAGTTCCATCGTCCGATACTATAGCACTGCTATTTTGGGGTGTATCAGCCCATCGAACTGAAAATGGCACAGAACCATCTGTACTTTCTATCACAGCAGCAGCGGGAAATGTATTATTGATAATAGGACCCCCAATAGCTTGTCCAGCAATCACAACACCTCCGATAGCCTGCCCTGCTATTTTCATATGGCCTGATGGGCTTGAATTATTGTATACAACCATAGATGGACCCTCATGACCAAATTCATCCATCCCAATGCTTTTTAAGGCTGATAAAAAATCAAGCCGTATAGCCCAAGCATTTACAGAAACTGCCCCACCCTTTTCTGTATTTAAAACTTCTTGTCGTCGCTTGAAAACGTCACCTTTTTTAACAGAGGAGAAGGATAAGGCAGATTTACATGGATAGCTTATAATGCGTTGATGTAGGCAAAGTGTGCTTATCATAGCGATTAACATAATTGAGATTTTATTTTTTTTTAGGAGATTCATTCTAACTAATCCTTCAATTTTTACCGAACCTTATAAAATAATATCAAAAAATTAATTATTTAATCAAGCAAGCAATTAACATAATACTAGTAAATAATAATTTTATTCGGCATACTCTGCAGAATGGCATCGATAAAGGCATTCCCAGACGATCGTTATTTTAGTTGGTTTTTAAGATATAATCTGTCCTAAGCATCTACCTCTTTAGAAACAAGCTTATCGGAATTTATGAAGGCAATTATTATAGCGAGAGTCAGTACTGAAGAGCAAAAAGAGGCTGGACTATCCCTGCCCGCTCAACTCGCACGCCTTGAGCAGTACTGCAAGAGCCGAAGCTTTAAGGTCATTAAAACATGTAGCTTCGATGAGAGCGCCTATAAAATCGATCGTGATGAATTCGACCGCATACTTGACTTCATTCTCGAGCAAAAAGAAAAAGTCGCTGTATGCTGCGATAAAGTCGATCGATTATCACGGAATATGTTCGACAAGAGGATCTCTACTCTATACGAGAAAGCTCTGAATGATGAAATCGAACTACATTTCGTATCAGACGGCCAAATACTGAATAGCCAAATTTCTGCTGCAGCGAAGTTTCAATTCGGTATCAGCCTTGGACTAGCCAAGTACTATTCAGATGCTATCAGCGACAACGTAAAGCGCTCCATTGAGCAGAAACTGCGTAAGGGAGAATGGATCGGCAAGGCACCGTTCGGCTATAAAAATATAACTCGTGTTGATTCTAAAAAAGACATCGTCATTGATGAGTCCATTGCCCCAATTATTCGAAACGCCTTTGAGCTATATGCAACCGGCGCTTTTTCGATGGATTTACTGCATAAAAAACTCAAAGCAGAGTATCATATCTCCTGGTCTAAGGGATATATCGAAAAGCTCTTAAATAACCATTTCTACTACGGGATTATGATAGTCAAAGGCATGCAGTATCCGCATAGATATACACCCCTCATCAGCAAAGATTTATTCGATATGGTACAAGATGTTAAAGCTGGATTCCATAAAAAACCCTATAAGTATGCTGGTAAAAACTATATATACAGAGGCCTACTCCGCTGCGCGCACTGTGGACTCGCTATCACTCCTGAGAAGCATAAGGGATATGTCTATTATCATTGCACGCAATATAATGGCAAGCACGGTGCAAAATGGTTACGCGAAGAAGAAATTACTGATCAATTGGGTCAAGTATTTAAGCAGCTGCAATTTCCTGAGGAGATATTGCATCAAATTATATGTACCTTGAATGAGGTGCACGCCAATAAAATAGAGTTCCATAATGCTCAATTCGATGTACTTACGAAGAAGAATAAGGAACTGACCGCTATGATCGATAATCTCTATCTCGATAAACTTCGAGGTCGTATCGATGATGCACAGTATGACCGATATTATAATAGTCTACGTAGTCAAATAGATGAGGTAAGTTCTTGCTTACAGCGCTTGCAGGCCGCGGAAGATAATTATTATATAACCGCTCAGTACTTGGTAGAACTCGCCCATAGGGCATACGACTTATTCAAAAGTTCTGAAGTTGAGCAAAAGAGGCAACTCATTAAGCTTGTACTATCGAACGTCCGAATCGACAATGAAAAGGTGCTCTACGACGCGCAAAAACCATTTGATGTGATCATAGAATACGCTGATCACCAACGATGGCGTCCCTAAGGGGATTCGAACCCCTGTTTCCGCCGTGAAAGGGCGGCGTCCTAGACCGGGCTAGACGATAGGGACATAGTAAATCTATCGTGTCAGCAGTAACGTGCCGAACAAATTACATCCATTGAGGTCTCGACGAAAGTAGAGGTCTCAGATAGTGCACAAAGACTGGTGAGCCGCGTTGGAATCGAACCAACGACCCACAGATTAAAAGTCTGTTGCTCTACCAACTGAGCTAGCGGCTCATTTTTACTCAAAGATATACCCTATACGTTACAAATATGGTAATTATTTGTCAAGAACGATTTACCGATTTTGCGCTATACATACCCATTGTAGGCCTACTATCATTTTTTATTACGGAAAGCTTCAGAAACTACGCACCACTCTCCTCTTAAAGATACAAAAGAATTCCGCCAATCCAAACACATATCTTGTAAACTCTTGTTTGCGCAATACCAACAATCCTACACTAAAACCGTCATAACCAATCCTCTTGTCATTAATGAAAGGAAATTATTATGGAACACAAAAAATGCTTCCACTGGGGACTATCAGGCGCTATTACTGCAGCAATTCTCTACAGTATATGCACCCTTATTGTTGTGTTAAGCCCAGAACATGCACTACGTATGTGGGCAAATAAAATGCACCTCAGTACAGCTGATATGATTGCCCCTTACCTAAAAGTAACCTGGATGAGCTATGGATATGGGGTCATAGAATCTGCAATATGTGGATTCATTGCGCTTTACATACTCATGTGCGTTTCCTGCAGAATATCCTGCTGGACAAACCATGATTCATGTCCTCAGCCAGGCCGTCCCCGATAAGTATTCGTTAGTTATGTATGCCGAGGATGGTGGTTATGCACCCTCGGCATACTACATATCGTTCATTATCACCGAATACTGACCCATATAATCCATGAACTCACCACACAATAAATCAACAATCCCACAACATCAATAATCGTCGTTAAAAGCGGTCCTGCAGAGTGTGCAGGATCAATATTGCACCGCTTGAGCACAAAGGGCATACAACTGCCTAAACCGATTGACACAACCACGATCAATCCCAAAGAAACACTCACCGCAATGCTTTTTATAAGGTGAAACGCGCTTTCGGACATAAATAAATAGTGCACCGTAGCGGTGCGAATAAATGAAAAAATACTGAGGATTACAGCAAGAATCAGTGACATTGCCAATTCCCGCTTAATAAACTGCAAACTATTATCGGCATCAATCTCTCCCGTCGCCATGCCTTGAATAGCGAGCGCGGAAGTTTGGCTGCTCGCATTACCCCCTGTACTAATTAACATTGAGATAAAATAGGTGAGAAATCCACACAATAGTGCCTCATACCGCGCAATAATCATGCTCGACAATGTTTGCACCAACAAAAGGATAATTAAAATAGAACTCCTTTGATATAATAATTTCACAAAGGGAGTCTCAAAGTACGAGTATTTAATCGGTGACAATGCCGACATACGATAAATATCCTCACTCGCCTCTTCTTCAATAATTTCTACAAGGGCTTGGCTAGGAATAACGCCTAAAAAGGTGCCGTCATTTCCTAAGACGGGTGCATTACTTACCCCATAGTGCATCATTTTTTGCGCTACAGCTTGACGATCCTCATCAACCTGCAATACCAATTCATCAGGCTTTACAATAGAACCTAGGCGCGTTTTTGCCGGTTTAAGTACCAAATCTTCAAGGTTAATATACCCCAGCAACTCATGGCTCTGGGTTGTTACATAAATTTTATGATGTAATGCTCGATTCGGCCGGAGTCTCTGTAAGATATGGATACTTTTCTCAACGGTAAAATCTTGCATTAAGGTAAGTACATCCGTATACATAATACCTCCCGCTGAATCAGGGGCAAACTTCAGCAATGATAAAACTCGCTCCCTGCTTTTTTTGTGCAATAGCTTTAAGTAATGCTTTAATTCTTCATCAGAAAGGTCATCAAAAAAATCGGTCAACTCATCAATGGATAGACCCATGAGAAAATTACTTCGTTCCGCTTCGCTTAACGACTCAAGTAAAATCACCTTTCGAGAGTGATTCATTTCATCAAAGATACGAATCTGTAAATCACGCGGAAATAGTTGAAATAATTTTCCTGCATCCCCCTCTTCAATACGCTCAAGAAATTCAGCAATATCGGCAGGATGTACCTTATTTAAACGCTTCCAAAGGTTCTCTCCTAAGGGGGAGCTCCGACTGATAACCTCTACAATGTGTTGTATCACCTGATCAAACAGCTCTTGTAACACCATGGACCACCCTCGCTCTTTCTGTACTTATAACCTAAACCCTTTGCCGTGACTCGATATCATCCTCATATTAGATTGCCGATTTGACTTTAACGAGCAGTATTAGTATGTTGCTAGTATACCAATGTTTGCATGTTTTTCAGTAGTAGTAATCATCATTATCGCATAAGAAGGGATTAATCTATTATAGAACTTAGGCCCGGAATACCGTATTCTTTTATTACTCCTGCGTGGCAAAAGGCAATACGCCTTGACCAGCTTCTGGCTCAGACCGTATCAGTCTATTCTCGAACCCTCTGGCAACGATATATTACTGCAGGATTTGTACACATTAATGGCATTACCGCCCACAAGGGAAGTGCCTTAGTATCACCACAGAGTACCGTTACGGTCACCCTCCCTATACCAACGCAGACAAGTTACCCGCTAACCTGCCAAGAAACTGCCATGCTTGCAGTTGAGATCATACAAGAAACAGACCGATTTCTCATCATCAATAAGCCAGCTGGTCTCATAGTGCACAAGCCAGGACCACAGAGTACTGCTGTTACCTTGGTGGATTGGCTTCTTCCTCGATACCCCGAACTTGCAACGGTGGGAGATGGTGCTCGCCCAGGCATTGTGCATAGGCTTGACAAGGACACTTCAGGCCTCATGATCATCCCCCGTGACCCCGTAACCCATGCAGCAATAGGAAGATTATTCCAATCCCGAGCAATTACCAAAACATACTATGCCCTCGTTGTGGGCACACCACCACAAGAAGGAGAGATCAACTTCTCCATTACCCGCGATCCTCGCACACCAACACGAATGACCCATAGCAAAACACTCGGCAAAACAGCATATACACGATATGCCGTAATACAGCAATATCCCACCATGGCGCTCATTGCGGCCTATCCCACTACCGGCCGCACCCACCAGATTAGGGTACATCTCAAGGCCATCGGCCATCCAATCATCGGGGATTTGGTATATGGGGATGGGTATCCAAAGTATCACCACCCCTCATCACTTATAGCTCGACAGGCGTTACATGCAGCAAAGCTAGCACTCACCCTCGATGATATATCTTACTCTTTCACCGCTCCTCTCCCTCCTGATATGGTACAAATGATGAAACAGAAGGGCAGCCTAGAGAGCCCGGTAGCCAGCTCCCCAAATTTGGACTACCTAGATACGGTGCCATAAAAACGTAAGAGGGGCCTAACTGTGGCGGCATCACACCAGAAGCCATGCTTGGGTGTTGCCCCGGGAAAGGTGCTGAAGGACTATATGCGAAAGAACCCATTGTCGACGATCTATTTTGTTCACAGCGCTGCGCACCGAGTTGATATGCCTGAGAAGCTACCGAATCACACAGGGACTGTAAAGCGTCTTTCAATTCACCCGGAACAATAACACACACGGTCTTCTCATATTCCGATGTGCAGGAGTATCGTCGATACACCATACGTCCCGCATTATACAGCACCGTATACGCTGCGCAACTGATCCCAAGTGAGCGATAAAGTTTCTTATACCTTACCGATATATCAGGAGTCTTACAATACAGCATACGATACCCCTGGAGATACCCGGAAGCTATTAAAAATGCCAACCCTCCGGCAACACCAACACCATCTCCCCACAATACCAAAGAATTGGCGGTATCTGCGCGATTTTTTTGCCACGCATCCCAAAATGGATTACATTTTACTAAAAAAGTATCCCGTAAAGTACCCTTATCCGTTTCATGCATACTTATGCTCTTGGCTTTTGACTTGTGACTCGTTTGTTCATGCATACCAAAAAGTGCAGCGCTTCCTAGTAGTATAAAAAAATAAAATATGCGATACATGCACACTGTTTCCTCTCCAAAGCTCTCAACCTACATATCCCCTGAGACCATACCAACTCATGTATATAGTTCTCAATGGTTACTACGATACTGTCGCCATATACACATAAGTATTGTCAGCAGTTGAGGCAGCCCGATAGACTAACATATGGGGACGAAAAACCGGATACGGTTAATCAAAGGGGGGGATATGAAACGAGTCACCAAGTCTGTTCATGAAGGGATTCCCAATACACTGCCGGTTATACCAACGATGGATGTTGTTGTATTTCCGAATATGATCGTACCATTGTTAGTACTCGATACTAAAATCATCCGTGGCATCAACCAAGCATTGGAAACGGAGCATAAACATATACTACTTCTTGCATCAAAAAAACAAGCGACATCACTCCATAGCACTATCGGCACTAAAGATTTGTATACCTCGGGTACAGTCGCATCTATCATGCGGCTGATAAAAATTCCTGATGGTGGTGTCAAGATACTGGTACAAGGACATAGTAAAGTATCGGTACAAGCAATGTCTACTGAAAATGATCTGCTCACCGCACAGGTAACTCCAATAAAACCAATGACCGTAAGCAATGCCGATATCGCAACTCAGATCAAAAATATTAAGCACATTGTTGAAAAAATGTCACTTAACGGCAAAGGATTAAGTCCTGATTTTCACGCAATTATCGCAAAAATGCACGATGCAGAAAAAATAGCCGACTTTATTCTATCCCATCTCAATTTATCAGTGGAAAAAGCACAGGCGCTGCTTGAAATAGACAATTTCTGCGATTTTCTCAATGAAATATATATGCATTTGTCAAAAGAATGCGACATATCTGACATGCAAGAGCGTATTAAAAATCAGGCTCGTGATTCAATGAACCAGTCACAAAAAGAATTTTACCTTCGCGAGCAGCTGAAAGCAATTAAAAAGGAGCTTGGAGAAGAGGATCATGACGAAGTAGAACAATTCAGAACAAAGCTTACAGAACTTGCAATGTCTGCGGAATCAAAGGCGGAGGTGCTGAGACAAATCAATCGTCTCGAGAAAACTTCGCCCGACTCCATGGAGGCAACCGTTCTCCGTAACTATCTTGAATGTGTGACTACACTTCCCTGGGGTAAGGAAACGACAGATAACCTAGATCTTACCCATGCACGCGAAATACTTGATGCTGACCATTATGGAATGGATGAAATTAAGGAACGTATTCTTGATTTCATCTCTATAAAAATATTAAAAAAGGACGGTTATGCTCCGATTTTATGCCTATATGGACCTCCAGGAACCGGAAAAACCTCACTTGGTGTCTCTATTGCACGAAGTCTAGGACGAGAACATTTCCGCGTGTCCTTAGGCGGCGTTAAAGATGAGGCAGAAATACGGGGCCATAGAAGAACCTATGTAGGGGCAATGCCAGGGAGATTTATCCAGGGTCTTCGCAAGGCACAATCGCATAATCCCGTTATTATTATTGATGAGCTCGACAAAATTGGTGTTGATTTTCGTGGGGATCCCTCTGCAGCAATGCTTGAGGTACTTGACTCTCAACAGAATAAAACATTTCATGATAACTACCTTGGCATCCCATTCGACCTCTCAAAGTGTATCTTTATCGCGACGGCTAACTCGCTCGAGACCATATCAGAACCATTGCGTGATCGTATGGAAATTATTGAACTTTCCAGTTATACCTTTGAAGAAAAGATACAAATTGCACAACGACACTTAATCCATAAGGCACAACGAGAAACCGGGTTGTCTGAATATGATCTCCAATTTACCGATGATATTATCATGTCACTCATTAATGATTACACTCGTGAAGCTGGTGTGCGAGAGCTTGAACGTATCATTAAAAAATTGTGCTCAAAAGTAACCCGTGCGATTGTTCAAAATGGACAGGTACCACAGTTTACGGCGAATATCCTCGAACGCTACCTTGGTCCACGACGATTCTCACAAGAGGGACGCGATAAAAATAACCAAATTGGTATCTGTAATGCGCTTGCATGGACTTCGGTCGGCGGACAAATTTTGAAAATAGAGGCAGTTGTCATGCCAGGTAAAGGTAAATTGTTACTGACCGGCCAGCTCGGCGCAGTCATGCGTGAATCTGCACAGGCGGCAATGAGTTATGCGCGCTCACATGCACAAGAATTCAGCATTGAACAAAAAATGTTTACCAATTATGATTTACACATACATGTCCCTGCAGGTGGCATTCCTAAAGATGGCCCTTCGGCGGGAATTACTATGCTTACCTCTATCTTGTCGGCGCTCACGCAGCGTCCTGTTAATGCAAACTGCGCAATGACTGGAGAACTCAACCTTCGCGGAAATATTATGCCTATCGGCGGAATTAAAGAAAAAATCCTTGCCGCAAAACGGAATGGTTTTCAAAATGTCTTTCTTCCCGAGAAGAATAAACATGATGTTGCCGGGCTCGAAAAGTTACTAGAAGGTATTAATCTCATCTGGGTAGAACACGCGAATGATGTACTGAATCATGTATTACTTCCCGCATAATAGGTTTTAATAAATACCATTATGGACACCTTAAATCCATAGTGGTATTTATTAAAACCTATTCACTCATACATTTTTTACAAAAATAGTGCTATATTAGTGATGTGCAATCAAGTTTGAATTATCACCTCAGTGATTACATGAACACCTGTAATTGCTGCATACGTAGCCTAGAGTAGTGTATGGTACCATGATTTATCTTATAGGTATCCTTTGTGTACTTGCTCACATTCCATCCATGGCAGCAACATTGCCAACAGAGCTTCATCGGCCCCATCATCTGGTAACTAGTGTTTCTACACCCTATGCTAAGCAACATAAAATCCAAAGCAAAAAAAACAAACGTATTGCCTGTTACATCATAATAGGCGCAGGAACGATTGGGACATTGTATTACCTATCTAAATTTTCAAACGTACAATCATCTAAAAAACCTCCTGTATCACTCCACAATTCTGATGAAAAAATAAGAAGCGCTTACTCTCTGACCTCAAAAAATCCTATCAGATTGACTGACTGCGCAATGGAGAATTCGCCGATTCCCACATCTACAATATCGCCGGCACAATTGATAGCCCAGTCAATTAACTTTATGAGATCAACAAACCAAGGAAAGCCGAATTTTAACTTTGCTATAAACTTTCAACATCGTATGAAATATAATTCTACAAGTATTTTTGATGCTATTTTCGCTTTTAGTACAAGAAATACTGCGTTTCTCGAGGCTGGTGAAGGCTCGTTGGAAGAGAACGCTTTTAAAGTGCATGTCATAAGCTCTTTTGACGGTAGTTCATTATTAACCCACAGGACCTTCATCCCGGATTTCTTTGTAAAAGGGAATATGTCACGCGAATTTGGGCTTCGCTTATCTTCGGATGGAAACTACTTAGTGGTACTTCAAAAAATATACGCAAGCCCAAACTGGCATCATACTATAGGAGTTTTTGAGCTAAAAAACAGTTTTAATAATAAAGCCGTTATAACACACACGTACAATAAATCCCCTTTTGAAAAATACAGTCTCGGTAGCGGTCCCGGCATCCAATTTAACAATGATAATACGCAGCTTCTTGTCCCCGAAGAAGCACATTGCTCATTTGCTGTATACAACCTTAAGACTCGGAAAAAAATTCGTTCTGTTATCTGTAAGATTCCCCTTTCCACAAACTCTGCTGAAATATTCTCCTGGTCCGCACCCCAGAACATTATCCTGGCCAGCAATCTCTTATCTCAAGACTTATATTGTTGTGACGCAGCAAGTGGAACTGTTTTAGCCCATATACACATGAAACATAATATAGCGGCAACCAAAACTGATCATCAAGGAAACTTTATCGTATATACGGATAACCAGTGGCATCTCACTCAGTATACCAGAGACAACAACAACCCGTTCAAATTTACTCCTTTACTTAATATGAAAGATTGCACTCCTGAAAATATAGTCTTTTTTGATAATTTCGTACTGAACATAGACCAGTACGAAAAATCAGTCACTGAATACGAGTATAGTTACGATCAGCTAGATAAAGCCCTCATCATTGGAATAGAGGTATAGAGAATGCATAAATATGCGAACGACTAATTTGTTACGATATATGACAATAACATACTCAGCATTTTTTCTACTCTTTTTCCACAGTTACATTACTGGGATTGATACGACATTGTACAGTCCTCAACCACCTCATTCATCTCCATCCACTCCTCCAATTCAAACACCATCTTATTACTCCCGGCATCTCAAAGATAAGCGACCTATACTATACGCTACTCTTGGCACAGGGTTATTGTTCATGGGAGCGGGATACTACCTATATCGGCGACACCATCAACCACCACAGCCAACGCCACAACAACCTAGTATATCTCCTAATTTACTGACACCTCGAGCAGAAGGTGACCAAAAGCACGATGGCATAAGGCCATTGCGGTACGTAGACCGTATACTAGTAAGAAGCAAAACTGTTGGTTCTTCACCAAGTTTCTCAAAACAGTATAGAACATGGGTACAGGAAATCATTGCATTCACGAAGAACCAACATACCGAGCGACCATACCATACCATTAATCGCTCACATTTCACAAAGGGTAATGCTGCATACATACGTCTTACTGGATACTCAGAGGGGACTTCATCTCTTAAAGAGATTGGCACCATTTGTACCTTTAGCAAAGAGACTGCAGCATTTCTTGCCCTTGATGAAAATTTATCCTCTGACACTCAAAATTCATCCCTTGGCACTATAGTAATTAAAATCATAATGCATTCTAATGATACAAATACAACATATAGTACAATAAGAACAAAGATTAGAATAGGGGGAATAATGCCGAGTATCGATTCGGAGGCCCTTGATCTTACATTATCCCCTAATGGAGACTATCTTGCATTACTTTACAAAAAGAAGCCAAGAAACACCGATTCCTACAAAATAACTGCCTATGTTTATCAACGCAATACACCTCACTATTATTATAATGATGGTGACCCCATCATAACCCATTCTTATTACAAAAATATCGCGACTGATTCCACCTCGACGACCGATATTCCCACCGTGCAATTCAGCAGTAACAGTACCCAACTCCTCATGCCACAGGACGATTATGGTTCATATGTGATATATAGTTTGCCTCAAAAAGCTATTATACAGAAGTGCGTACTGTATCAAAAACCGACTGATGAACCGCGGCCTCACTATGAACTATTTGCATGGAACGCGGACCAAAACACCATACTCACCTTTGATGGTAATCAAACACTATACTACCATAACATCCAAGGAAAGTTATTAGGATCCAACCTTATACAAGCAATACGCGCAATAAAAATAGATCATAAAGGAAACTTTATCATATGCGACTCTAATCCGGAAAAAAGATGGTACTATATAATACCATCCGACGGCACAAGCACATGGAATACAATCCCTCTATTAGAGGACAACGATATATCTCAAAGATCTGTTGATCCTGGAAATATGATCCTTTTTGATAAAGCAGCTGTTTTCATAGACACTGATACGATTACCGAATATACAGGATAGGCCCTGCATCATTTTGAATATCCTTTGTAAGGATCTACATTTCTGTAACATAAGCACATAATACCCATTACGCACAATTCCAGTTTTTGTTATATTTTGAACACGATCTGGGTATGTGCAAATATATGGTGATATAAAAAAGGAACGTACATGGAACGTATCAATGATATCATCCGTAGCAATGCTATAGTACGTGTGGGGTTTATTCTTTGCACAATCTTCCAGGGGAGCTTAACAGCTACGCATAAAGAAGAAAAAGACAAGGTAAGGCAACAACGTTCCTTTCTTCTAAAAAAAAGCCCTATCCCACTTACCCCGCCCCTTATTACACCGTCTCCGGCAAAGGACCAACGGTGCAAGAAATGCGCACGGTATACTACCTACGGAACAGGAACCATTGCCGCATTGTACGGTTTGCATTGCCTCGGGCCTATAGGATACGGAATAGCCACCCTGGGCCTGCTCTATGCCGCAAGAACCATACCGAAACCGCTCCCACTCAAACCTCCACCAACCTTCAAAGAACGCGCATCCCTTCTGCTAGAAAATATGAAACTGATGAAGAAAGGGGGAACTATTCCCGATGGTCATAGGGGTCGGTGTCCTGAGGGTCATATTATACTCGACAGCGGTATACATGTCTTCTTACAGGACACCGACCCCTATGACCATATTTGCGCTTTTGGTGGATATTCTGTAGCAACTCTTGGAATAGGGGGTCCTGCTAGTCAAAGCCCTGCAAACATTTTTATCACCACCTATAACCAATCTAGCTCTACAAAATTCATGCACAGAACTATTACATCACCCTTATTTGGAAAAGAATTAACCAATTCAAGAGAATTTTACTATGGCATTCTCATGTCTCCGAA
>Ga0207160_1005_pt2 | contig 69013 bp, 72 predicted proteins | sample Alteio_BWMinHeat_21_FD_153510 | JGI IMG/M metagenome (GOLD analysis project Ga0207160, IMG submission 153510) | Enriched cells from forest soil in Barre Woods Harvard Forest LTER site, Petersham, Massachusetts, United States -... | ecosystem: Environmental > Terrestrial > Soil > Temperate forest >... | reverse complement strand
CGAGGCATACTTAAAATCCGGTGCAGGAAGAGCATTTCGAGACAAGCATTTATTATAAGCAATCATTTATCTGAAATCATTGCCCGTAAAAGACTGCCTAATATATGGTATATGGGTTGCATAATGAAGCTGTGTTGGCGCGTATAACTCCATGAAGAAATATATCCTTCGGCTTCTGGTGGTAGTGTTGTCTGGTATCTGTAATAGCCAATCGCTCCATACTCATGGATTTGGTGAAGGTACACTTATACGTATGACGGCAGATTGTTGGCAGCATATAACAACAATTGCCAATGATTTTTATGATGAGCCGGTCGAAGTAACCAGCTATAAACAGTGCACCGGCCAGTCAGTGCGACAGCAAGTAAAGCGTGGCGGTGAAAGCGATACCAATTGCTATTTTACTCTTGGGTTTGACGAGTATAAAGATGATATTACGTGCACGCCAACCCAAGAGTTTTATCTGCCACATACCAAGCAATGGCTTGCGGCATGTGATTTGAAGGTAGGCGATGTCTTATTAGGAAGCTGCGAAGATCATCATATGCATGATCAGCACAAGGTGCTTAAGCATATAGAGTTTGTGAAGAAACCGTTGCATGTGTATTCCATTGAGCTTGAGAATGTACATACATTCCGCGTAGGCCGTCATTGCATTGTTACTCATAACATGGCCCTGCCGTGTGCTACTCTTACTATCAGCGGAACATTTGAATGGCTTGGATTAGCGAAACTAGCCGCATGCTTTGGTCCAATAACCGTATCGGTAGCAATTTGCGGAGTAGTGCTTGGTGCAGCAACATTCTATTATTTTAGCCGAAATAAGGTCGTTCACTATGATCTGCAATTCGATATACCTCATATTGAACAGCGTCGGTGGTCAGAAAGAGACATTCCATCTATAGGATGCTGTATCTATAACGATTCTGGCAGTATTAGTATTCCGGTAGATGATCAATTTTGTGGGGAGAATAGACTGCGCGGTATAAGAGATGGCGATATCTCTTGGCAACCCAAAACTATTCCAGATATTTTGCAAGGCGCAGTACCAGGGCGTGATACTAAAGGAAGATCTGTGCAATGGGTAAAGCCAGGAGGATATAGAAAAGCGCTTGAGGATTTTGACAATTTGGGCCTTGCCGAGATAAAAGATATTACCACAAACTGGGGACCCGGTAAGACTGGCGTATTGCCTGACGGCAAAAAAGTTACAGTTCGACCAGGGAGTACAGAAGGAAGGCCAACTCTAGAAATACAAACATCTAAAAAAGACAAAATAAAAATTAGGTACGGTAATGAAAAAAGTAGTGAATAGATATGACTGAAGAATGGGTAAAATGGAAGCCGCTTCCTGATCTTTCCAATTCATACTACATAGATGAAATCTTGGATAGAATCAAAAACTTTAACTTCCTATTGACTGATTACAATGATGAAAGAAAAAAACTGCGTGTAATATTTGAGCATTCAGTGGACGCATATAGAAGTACTGATGAAAGTTATAGGCAAAAAACACTTTATGATTTAGGGAATAAGCATGGAACAGAATTTACAAAATGGACTTTTTTTAAGGTATATAATTCATCTTACATACAATGGCTTTCAGAAGATTCATATGAGTTTCTTGATAAAGATTCTTTTACGCACTTCTGCTTTATCGCAGCAGATTCTATCCTTGATGTGGTGACCAATTATGAACCAAGATTTGAATCATTCGTCGAATAAACGTGTTGCTGTTCAGCCGAATGAAAAATGGGACATTTGGGAGCCGGTCCAGGGTTTATCTACACGATATAAATCTGGTATTTTGTGTGATAAAGTACACGAACTTATCCTGGTACTGCGACCGTACAGTGGTGATGATCGTTCTGTTGTACTGACTTTCGAACATGCAGTGAATGCATATGCATGTACGGAGCAAAGTTTAAAGGTGCGTGCTATGCAAGAATATATTGAACAGGGAACATTGAGCGAATGGGCTTTTTACCGTGTTTCTGATTCGCCATATGTGCAATGGATTGTGAAGGAATCATGTGCTATTAGTGAGCAGTTCCCATTGAAGCACTTTGTGTGTGTGGCAGGAACTACTTTATTTGATATTGTTGCTACGTACGAGCCAGCAGCTGAATTTGTCGATGTGGCATATTAAAGATGTGGTAGTTGCTGGGTGAAAAAGTGAGGCAATTATGGTTGATGAAATTGTATTTAATGGAAAAATAGGAAAGCTAGCCGATGGAAGGTTAGCAATTGTACGGCCTATGAGCGCAGATGGAAGGGCTACAATGGAGGTGTACGATTTTATAGAGCATTCTGTCGTCATCACCAAATATGATCCATGTATTGCATGCATTCAGAAAAATGATACGAGGTGTGGCGATGTACAATAATGTTGCAGAGCTTTGGACGCAGTGGAAGCCTGTTGTGGGATTAGCATTAAAATATAAAGTGGATCGAATTGTTGAGCGAGATGGTACGTTGGCGGTTACGTTAATTGAATGTTGTGATGATGGCAAAATTGTTGTCACCTGTGTAGGCGTTATTGCAGCTCGATCTGTGACTGAATTGTTTAGATATCGTCTAATAAGTGAACTCGATAAAAAATGTGGGACCGAATTTTACGCTGCATGGACATTTTTTAAAGTTGAGAATTCTCGGTATGCTGAATGGGTGCGATCATCTCAAGTGAGTAATTCTGATGTCGATGATGGTATGCATTTTTCAATTGTTGGGTCAAATTTGATAGTTGATGTTCTTGCAACGCGTGATCCCAAAATTGAACTGATTAAAGATGCATAGGAAGCTTTAGTGTCACATATGCTCCTCTAAAAGGTCACATCGATTCGAGAGCACACCATACGTCAAGTAGTACATCTCTATCGAAGAATCTCATTGGTTATTGTTTCAATAGTCCTTTTGTTTCTTATATACAAGGAAGCGCTCGTCAGGTCCTACCACTACCTCATACCAAGAGCTTATCCGAAAAGTAATTGAGCAAGAAAGAAGAGCATCTTCTTATTTATTACCGTATTCATACAGGTTTGCACTGTGAGCCATGCAATGATAATTGCTCCATGAAGTGTTGTATGCGTGGACAAGTATCACGCCTCGTACCGCCTATGAAAACGGTTGTGCTACTAGTGGAAATATCCTTATGCATTACCTGCGATGTTATGCATTCTGCCATCACGTGCATAATCTATGAGTAACCAAAGCGATGCCGCACTTATAGTACTGAGTACTACGTTGTTACGTATCAGTTTGAGGGTAGTCATCATATTATGGAGGTGTTTTTTCCGCGTAAATCCTTCAGCACGATATGCTCTAATACCATGTATGATAGATTCAGTAAGGTTAGTAACAGCATTGCCTACATTCACTATAGTCATGCCACAGGTCGTTAAGAGAGCGATTATCTCATGTGGTTTAAGCTGTCTCAAAGCAGTGGTTATGAGTGCACGTAATGAGCCACTGACAGTTTTTGCGTGCTCACCGGCATACCCTATGGCCTTTAATGCCTGTGCGAATGTAACGGATGAACGATCCCCCATAATGACTTTATAAGTACCTATAACACCAACTGCTGTGGGAATTCCCCAAATAAGCAAATCTATTGCAGGAATCGACTTACTGAGTGTTTCGACTCCATCTTGATCATCATTGGCAAAATCATATTTGAGAAAATGGTAGTCTGCCCACGCCGCTGATATCCATGACAAGCCTAATGACATACATAGTATCCAACGTATACTGTTCATAAGTCTTCTCCTGGAATAGTTTTATGATACGGTGTTGCTCTGGTTTGCTGTAAAACAGCTGCCAATACATTGCTTAACTTTTGCATATGCCTTTGATGTACGCGTTTGTTTATGGGCATCCTGCAGTAATTTTTCAAGATATTTTTCGGTTTCTGACCCTAACGGTGCGTAATGCAAGACCGTTAGTTATTTGTTATCTTGCATAATGACAGAATATTATCCAGTATATACGATATTTTTGATATTTCAAATTTGATAAATAGTATTACATTGCGAATACCTTGGGGTTTATAAGAAATTCACTTATTAATCCGTCAAGCGCGCAATCCCGTTACGCTTGCTTCGATTAAAACAGTAGATAAAGAGTAGTATTGCGCGGGTAGCATATACTATTTCCATTAGACACCCTCTTATCAGGTATAGTGTGGGATCCTGCTGATGCATTATATACTCATGCATTCCTTTGAATACGTAGCTCATTGGTAACCAGCTGCTGATTGCCTGTGCCCAGCTTGGTAGAACATCAACGGGATAGTATGCCCCCCTATGAAGAACCTGAATAATACGTACCCCAACTCCACGCTTCGCTTCCTAAGCGTGACAATAATCTGGAGACAAGTAAATCCCACTCACAGGCTTGCAAAGAAAAGATGATTATGTCTAATGTTTTCTTATTAAGGATAATTTGTTATTCTATTTCCGTATAATTGAAAAGTAGCCACATAGCAATAAACGTAGATATGACTACAGATTCGGATAATGTACCACAAAATACCATTGTTAAGCTGCTTGATGTACTCCACCCTGGCGTAAAAGTTTACCTTTTTGGTTCACGTGCACGAGGGGTCCATGTAGCATCAGCTGATATTGACCTTGCACTCGATATTGGTCGCAAAATGACTATTGATGAGCGTGCCATTGCACGTGCGGTGCTTGAAGGGCTTTATCTGCCATGGAAAATCGATATTGTCGATGTACGCTCGGTTACTGAGCATCTACGTGATACTATCGCTCGTGAAGGAATCCTATGGAAGAAATAACAAGGCAGTATGGCCAACTTACCAAGGCATACAAGCGGCTCACCTATACTACACAACGGTTTCTTACCCTAACTCGAGACGCACGTTATCATAAACGCCATACACTTGAACAAGAAAACGAATTTGTTGATTGTCGCGATATTCTTATCAAACGTTTTGAGATGTGCTATGAACTTACCTGGAAATTCTATAAAATACTGCTTGACTAGTGTCTCTCTTAGCGCCTACACTACATTGCAAGAAAATGGAAAACAAAACATTATTTAAATCCAAATGTATGCGCAGCACGTACTAATTCATAAGGATCCTGAGCTGCCACTGCTTTCCACCCTCTTTTTCGTGCCCGCTTTGCATGTTGTTCTTGGTCATCAAAGAAATAGATCTGCTTTGCATAGTGACCATCAAGTTGCAAGCGTTTTTCGGCATAGGCAAAAAATTCATCACAGTGCTTATCTTTCCAGCCGCAATCAGGCCCCCGGCATATAAAACCATCAAATAAGCCGAAACAGTCGGGATATCGTTTTTGTAGTTCACGCACCATGCTTGGGAATAGACCCGTAAAGATATACACCTTAAACCCCTGCTTTTTCAGCGAGATTACCAAATCTTGTATCGGCTTCATAATATTTTGACAGCTTGCTGCAACCGAAGATGCCTCTTGGAAAGCGGCATTGTATGACGGATATTTATTTTTCAACCTCCAAAAACGATTAATGATTGTGGGAGCATTCCGAAGCCAGGTTATCGCAGCCGTAAGTATCTGAGTCTGGCATAGTGTTCCATTGACATCGACCAGCACTACCGCATTATCAGGTGTTGGCTGACAAGGAAACTGCTGTGACATTATGGCGCTGTACGCAGTACTTGATACCGTACATAATATAGAGGGGGTAAGAAATCCGATGAAGCACATGACTAAGTAATAGAACATGGATGAATGTTTCATATATGACCTTTGGTACTAGTATGTGAGGGGTCTTTAGCTATATCAGAAAACTGAGAGCGCTAGGAGACTATCCCTGGGCTAGCGAGAAAATATTATTTTGAAGCGGAAAATTCGAGATCTATCACGTAATAGTTGCTTTTGACATCAGGTTTCTCGATAATTACTTTAATAACCACGTATCTTTTGGGAATAAGGTCACCTACTGTATCAAGCACATACCATGTGCGATAATCAGGAACTTTTGTTATTTTTTCACCTTCTCCCAGCGTAGGATGACCAAAAAGGGCATTAAAATGAAACCCGTCAACAGGGTATGCGCTTCCTTCTCTTGTAATTTCTGCTCTTAATTCCATGCGCATGATCTCAGTAGTAGCAGCGTAACCGTCAAGATTGTTTTGTTGGCAGTAATTAGTAAATGTAGAAAGAAAATCATGGTATGCGGCAATTGCATCATATACCGGGTTTCCACGAGGCAATGTAACCAACATTTCCATATAAGTACTATGATTTTCACCCGCCAAATACTGCCTAATCCACTTTACCCATGCTGGATGGGTTTTAATCATCTTTTGCATTGCATAATACGGATTATATCGCTTGATAGTGGCATTATATAGCCCATTGAGTGCTTTGTGATCATTGACACTCACTACGGCATTGCCACCTGCATGGGCATTAATTGCTGGTAATGCCGTAAGTGCAAGGATCATCAATATATATTGTTGATAGATACGTTTCATAAATTCTCCTATAGGTATTTTGTTATTAAGATGATACAACTGGTTCTTTCCCCTGCGGCTTCATATACAAACGCCATAAGTAGGACATCGTCCCTGAGGTTGTGGTAATAGCCGCTGTTTCCACTAAAATTTTTCCTATGGACACCCCCAGGATCAATCTCTTCAGCAAAAAGGGAGTCGGGTTCACATCGAGCTATACCTGACAATACGGCGCAAATAAGGCATAAGTAAGTATACAATATATTCATAATACCTAAATATTAACGTTTCTTTATAAAAATATTACAAATATGACTATACACGAGGACTATTCCTCTGTCAAATGGAGTATCAAGCAATCATACAAAAAGAATACACCAGGCAGCTTAAGCTCTTCATACCACGCTTTATTTTATGTGCCGGAGCTTTTGCCGCTGGAGATGTACTTGCACGTAAAATAATGGAGACTCTCAACAAAAAAGTGCTAGTGTTAGACGATACATCGATCCCATCCCTGAGCTAGATACGTGAATAAACAAATCATCACTTAGTGTTGGGTAGCGTCTTTTTTAATTCAATGCATAGTGCTTCAAAATCGTCAGTTCCACAATTGGTGAACCCCATAAGCTCAGTATCCGCAGGTAATTCATATACCCCCGGGCCCCATTCTTCCGCAACTGCAGTGCCATCCTGATGATGAGTTATGAATTTATCTCCTGATAAGATTAGATACACGCTCGGCCATTGATGTAGATGAAGCGGACATGTTTCGCCGACTTTGAGATGGGCTCGCATAACACGTACATATTCATTCTCAGCAAGCAGGGAATGATGTTGTGCATCAATGAGTAACGCGTCCTGCGGTAGTAGATCACTAAAAGGTACTTGCAAAGCACTAAGTCGTTGCACCGCTTTCTCAAGTTGAACAAGGTCAGCAATAGAGATTGTATCACCGATCCCCCTCAATATCTCTACCAGTTCTCTATCATTAAGCAAAAGCCTGGTTTGCATTTTTTTCCACTGCTCATTTGCTCCATAGATAGCTTGATCCTTGGGTAAAGACACAACTTCTCCTCCTGCGTCGATCGATAATACCAATAGCAGTGTGCCGACTAGTGCGCCGTACAATATCATATATTCTCTCAGTTGTTTACCAAATATTTCCGTTTAGGACCTCCCCAAATAATATTCCACTGCAATAATGAAGTCAACAGCACAAATATTTCTACCATGTCTTCGAAGCTCTAAAGGGAAGCTCTTCCAGCCTCTTATATTACGCGATACATTGTCCAATATACACAATAATGCTATCATCGTTTGTCTAATACGTGCTGTGCCAGCTGTAGGCAGAACGTTATTGTAGTAAATTGGAATAAAACATGATGAATGTATTAGCCTGTATTATATGTTTTATAGGAAATATATGGGGGTCGGCAGTTGCTCCATTGAATGTATCAAAAAATTTGAACAACAACAATAATCTATCCCATTCTTCTCATCGTCCTCCTTATCTGAATAACCGCAAACTCTATCTCGGGAGCCTCCTTACAATAACTGCTCTTGGATACGTAGGGTACAAAACACAACATGGTAAAAAAGTGTTCCAAAGTATAAAGAAAAAGTTAGGATACTGCCTAGATAGTCATAATGATCGCAATGATCGCAAAGCAAGGGTCAGTAGTTGTAACGTAGCACCTAAACATGAGGCAGAGCATGCATCTCTTGCTTTCACTCCGTGGTTTCCAAACTGTGCTCCTAACCCGGAGGACTGGGCCATTGATGACGTTACACGTCTCATTGGCATATATGAATTAGATTCCACAGGTCGGGTAGTAAGACGAAGTAGCGGTTTTGGCTATCTAACTCCAGAAAAACACAGTAGAGTTTTTGTAGTTAATTCAACAGATAAGAATATCTGCGGCGGTGTATATTGTCTAGAAGAAAACAGTTACTTTGTTGGTAGTTCTGATTATGCACCCACAATCAAAAAACCAGTCAAGATCCGGACAGAATTTTTACCACGCCCAGGAGATACTCTTACACACTCAAAAAATGGGAGTAAAACTAGCATTAATCCTGCAATAGCGTGGTATAATATGATGGAGAATACAATATCCATTATAGGTGAAGAAGGGGACGCAATAGTAGGTCCTAACGGTTTTCAAAACCCTTTTGGGAACATTAATCTCACATTTTCATTTTCTACCGAGTATATGGGAAGGACAGTCGTTGTTGAGAGTGATACTGCTGCATTACCAGGATCGCTTAGCGGCTATTTTAAGGTTAATTGGGAGGGGATGCTTTCGCTTTACTGGTTAGGAACAGAAAACTCGAGTCAACGATGGCTAGATGCAAAAAGTATTCATTGGGTATGCTACGAATATAGAACTGATAAAAAATTGCAATCAGGACATTACATAGAGCATCGTACATTTGGTCGTTGTGTTGTAATCGGGATCATGCAAGACGAATCAACAGTTATCGTACGACTTCAGGAGCCTAAAGCTTTAGAAGTTCCGTATCGGGTCATTAAGAGGAACAGCACAGATGTTGTTCATATCTACAAGCCCAAGGACAATATGCGTAGCGATTTGATGAATAAATCGGTTGAGGATTTTTTCGAGATTTAAAAAAATAAGCAACCAAGGATGATAAACACTAGAGAGAATTATCAGAAAAATTCTCAGGGAGATATATGAGAGATAGATTTACAGGCATATCGCCACAATGGAACACTTGTGGCCCCAAGCCACGATCATGACCGAAAATATTGATGAACTGAGATATGATATAGTATAAAGTTGTGTCACTGAACTCATCAGCACATTATACATTTCATTATACAATCATACTATTCTAGGCATAGCTTAATACAATTCTGGGGAAATAATGATGATACGATTTCCTATACTGAAATTTTGTGTACTAGCATGTACTTTTACGGTTTGTGCCGCAGATACAGTAATCCAAGGAACCAAATCAACAGACAGCACTGTTCATTATTCCGAAAGCACAGGCTGCTATACTAAAGCGGTTTCTGGTGATACAGCAGAGGGTAATGATGATACATTCGAGCGTTGCAGCAAAATACTCCCCGGAACTATTCTGAAACTTATTGCGCAGTATTGCATTGGCTCGCAGCAAGAGGGGGTGTGTCCCCTACTCATCAAAGCTCTATCGAGGAGGAGGGTTATTGCGGATTGTCCCGATGATATCTCAAAATTTACTATACATCTATGCGACAGTAGCCCTCACATTATGATGTTATCTGATTATCGACCCAGTAACGATACCCCAATAATCGATACTTTTAATTTTGAAACAGGCGAACATATACTCGATAAAAATGAGCCCACCGCTCGGACCATTGATAGCAGCTCTGATGAATGTAAAGCACTGCTCCCCCATAATGGCCTGTTCGCACAATGGACATGCAGAGCAGATACCGCTTCTGAGGATTTAGTATTTACGAGGTACACAAATCGTATGATACCACACTACCAAACATTTCCTTCCGAAGAACATAGAGTTAATCAAGAAGTATATGAGGGAATTGTTGGAAGTGGGATTATTCAGCAATGGCAAGGGCCTCCTATGGAACTACCACTGTTACAACATAAAAACGGATCTTTTTTCATACGGTGGATTTTTAGTGCCCCACCCAATACCTTACCATTACACCCTAACCCTGAAGAGCAACCGCTTGAAGAGTTACAGAATATACAACGGCTTATTGCAAGCGAAGACTGCGGATGCATCGGCATTGTGTATTCACGAAAAATAATACTATTCGATGGAATTACGGGCGACGAGATCATGCGTTGTATGCCCCCCAAGGACTTCCATTTTCGTACATATGATATGTTAGGAAAGAATATATATCTCAAGATATGTTCCATCCCTATTCACGGTAAACAGAGAAGATCGCATTATGAGCTTATAGCCGCTGTGATAAAACGTATGAAGTTACCTACGAGTACCACACACGCACGTTTTACAGAAAATAGATACATATGTTGGGATGCAGAGGAAAAAAGAATCGCTCAGGATATATATATTCGTCAAACATCCACAGGAATACTACGCGGCGGCCATATACTGAACTCAGGAGCATTCATGGCAATGTATCGTGACCTTAGCAGCAAATTAATAGTATGTGACCCGGCAAAAAGTACCGTACGCACCGTATGGGATTTTAAAAAAAATGCTGAACTCAGTGAGTTCGAAAGTAATACATATAGCATGGCCATCGCTCCAACTGGATCCTGTGTATTATTTTACGGAAGGTCGCGTATGCAGACTACATCACCTGAATCACAATACGGATTGTGCGCAACAATGCTTCATTTTGATCCCACTGTTCTTTATAATTCCGATGTATTAGGTATAACTGACCAATCATTACTTCAACGCATCCGCCTACTCCACGGTTTGTGTTTGGCAGCCTATGAAGATAAACCGGTACAATTAACCATCAAAGGGAAACAGATTTTTGAAACACTACACTCCCAAGTACGCTGTAATCTTCAAACAACAATGCCACTTGTTAACGGGTGGGCAAAGGAATCCTCCACGCTAAACAGCCAAAGACCCATTTTATCTTCTCTCAAAAAAAGAGAAAAAGACAAAGAACAAAATAAGACAAAAAAGTAGATTATACGGCAGCCCGCTCCTCTCCTCGTAGCAATATGCAGTGGCCCTTTTGTGCCCCCCATGACATCACACACAACAACATTGCTTAGTCAGCATATAATGCGTAGTCAGTTCCTCAGAGGAAGGACTAGTCTTCGCGAAAATATCCTCACCCCGTGTTGCCCATACTGGATCATACGCAACACCTACCTCCTTATAAAACGCGTGTACACAAGATTGGTATACATCCCGTTCAATTCCTACCATGTAAGAATCATGGTGTGACTTTTGTAACACCAACAAATGTACGCGCGTATGTCCCTGAGCTTTCAATAACTGATACAAACGCATCGTTGACTGATAGGGAACCACCTCATCCATCAGAGATGTCACTAATAAAATTGGTATATCACCAGGAATTTGATCAACATACTGTCCCGGAAATGGACCGTGTGCACAATATTTCTGCGCACAGCCAATCAACATCGTATGCAATACATTCTCAATAAAATCACCTTTCCAGCTACAATAAAAACAGTGACTAAGAAGGTGCGGAATAGTATCAAATATACCCTCAAGAATCATACACCGTACGGCAGTAGGATGATACATTGCAATAAAATTAAAAACTGTAGCTGCCCCTCGAGAATCACCAAACAGTACAATATTAGTATTGGGATACCGTGCAACATGTATCGCATAGTTCTCTTTAAGAGCCTCAATATCTTCTTTTTGTGCAATGTTTGCAAATCGAACGTCAAATATATAATTAAAAATAGTGGTATCAGATTCCTCATTCTCACGCACCGTGATTCCAAAGCGAGACAAAAAGATAGAACGAATGATAGAAGGAGCAATTGCCCGACGAAACCATCCCCTTGGCCTTTGTACGTCAATTTCTCCAAAAACTACAGGGGTAACTCTCGTACCATCACCAAATATGTCACCACCTCGAGTCCCATATACCACTTCACCAGTTGAAGCTCGAAATACTGAACAATATCGACCAATCACTACAGGACTGCCAAATAGACCTGGAGCATAGATATAAGAGGTCGGCCATCGCACCCTTTGCGCAATATCTCCAACCACTACAACACCGACCACTATCGTCAACCCTATAAGTACTGATAGGTTATTTTTCATTACTGCTACCATTGTATGACATTCTCCCCCCAAAAAGCACCATTCGCGCTCCTAACCGCTAAAACTATCCAAACCTAACCAAGCATACTTCTTCGCAGAATCTGACCAGGACAATACCCTGCAGCGCCTGATCGAGCCTCACTACATACGTCGCAATAGTGCTGAGCCATACCTCGTTAAGTGGTTATAACGGAACTGATCCATAGAAAATGGCATTATCAAGTAAATCATAGTTTATAAAAATGTCAAATTGGAATTTAGGCAACAAAGCCTAGTTTTATAGAATACCCAAAGATAGTATTGCAAAAAATTCTTTGCAAGTTATAAGACAGAACAATAGAATAGTGCAGATCACTGAAAGCAAATAGGATTCCCCTCAACTTACACGCCCGTTGAAGGGAATCCTACTATTGTTACACTACGTTTGCCGAAAAATCGACCTTGAAGCGGTCAAACCCTCCTAAACCGTAAGACACTGTATAGCCAATCTTTTATAACGGTCATCATATCAGCCTGATCACCAGTGAATTGTTCATCATATGACAAAAATATGGTGTCCTCATATTCGGGGTTGCCGGGCTCGAAACTAGGATCATCTTTTATCTTATCCCCTGAAGCTTCAGAATCAAATTTCAATTTCCAGAATTGGGGCGACTCATAAGATACTCGGCCACCTTGTGCATTGCTAAATGTTTTATGAGCAAGAGCTGCTTCATCCTTATCACGATAGACCGCGCAACTCCCCAGCTCTTTAACAGCGATGTCATCTACCTTTTTTCTTACCTTTTTATACCCAATGCCAAATAAGCAAAAACTGGCCATGGATACAACTACAACCTTTAAGCCGTGTTGCTCTAAGCGTTCTCTCCAATATGCAGGATAATCTTTAGCTTTTTTCATAGCAATCAAAGGCAACACACCCCCAGCGCCACTAACCACAAGAGCATCAAATAGTGTATTTTGTATGTCTCGCCAATGCACTAATCGTTTATACTCTGGGCTCAGTCCAACGTCAAGGGTTATCTGCAGAGCATTTTTATAAGGCTTACCACCATCATCCTCGCTATCAGCTTCACTCTTCCTCTCACCCTCACTCCTCCTTATACGCTGAGTCGCACCCGTATCTGATGACTGCGAAGAACTTGAAGGTACATCAGATTTATTCTTTGTTCTATAGACTGGAACCGGAACCATAACAGCGCCCACAATCTTAATATAGAAATTATTTTCACCAAGTTTCTTGACGTCAGATTGCTCGGGTTCGGTATTTTTCCCATTTGGTATCGTTGCTTTACAAACACCTACCATCGCCGCCCTTATCTTGCTTCGAGACACGGCCTGCGGGCGTGAGTGCATAGGCTTTCCACGTATACCATCCTTATCACCACTATCCATGCTTTCTGACCTATGCACAACGGTGAAAGCAAAGAACAACGCCAGTATTTGTTTTGTATTCATTAAAACAACCCTCCTATATTAATTTATTTTACTCGATACAACATTATTCACGCAGTATTAGTGAACCACAAATCTCACACGCTTGCAACACAATTAAATCAACATTCTAATGCGCTTATAAGAGAAAATATTACGAGGTACTATAAAATTCAAATGAACGGCAGCATACTATTTGCCTTGCCACCTTCATGATGCCATCACATTCAGTAAAGCACGAATACTGAACAACATCTACCCTATATCTTCGCAAAATACGCAAGGAATTCTTTACTGCCTGATCCGCCAAACACTGGTAACGCCACACAAAATTCTGATCCCATGATTTCCGCTATACCGGTCCATATTAAATAGCAGAAATACACGCCAACTCAATGTTACCGTTAAGTTTATCTGCTTCTTCGCACGCTTTAATAAAATTATTCTCTACGCCTTGCTTCTGCACAAGATTACCCATCTCCTCATGCTTCCCTCTATAATAAGGACTACCTGTTGTTATAAGTCTGCTAAGACTCCATGAAAAATATCGTCTTCTCACTTTAAATGACGCAGCAACATGCTCTCCCAGTTCTTTTGGCGTAATGCCAACCACAAGGATAAGATGGTCATTTCTCTCAAGGAGCGGAAGATCTAAAATTGCCTTGCAAGAAAACTGAGGAAGTATTGTAAGAAAATTCTTCAACCAATGGTGATCGCCGGGCACATCACCCCTACGAGAAAGTATAGTATTGCGCGGATCAGCTTGGCTAGTCACTATCCCCATATGCTGTGGGCACTCTGAATAGCCTTTGCACTTATTTCCTATTTTTTGAAATAAGTGCAACACTTCAGCGCGTACACGGTTATTGTTAAGGTCTGATTGTGCATCTTGCATAGTATCAAGAGTAAGCTTTGACGGATCGTCTAGTGTATTCCATCTGACATCTCCACCTTCGCGTATTAGTTGCATCAATCGTTGCCAAAAACCATCGAATACAAGATCACCCGCATTGCTACGACAGAATTCACAAAAAATAACACGCGTTATAGCTGGTTCTTTTCCTAGAACACTCTGATCCAAACGTTTTTCGCGATGAATAATAGAAAGAATGGGAACCGGCGCTTTGTTCTGGCTCTTTGCTATAATCCACCAAGGTTTCGCATTATCTTTCACACTTTCCACAGTCCTTTGCGAGCCATTGTTAACGTGAGGACTTAATAATGGAGAAGAACTGTCAGCCTTTATTTGCCCTACCGCTATTATTACACAAATAAAGGCATACATATTATTCACAGATCTTCCTCAATACTGTATATTCTATTAAAGTATCATTTTAAATATAGGTTATGGCACACACTCTGTAAAGATGTACGTGAGCTTTTTATAGCTATTGAGAAGGCTCAGCTTAATTTCGTATCATACCAAACACAAAATATATTTTATACCGCATTCGATTTATTTTGCACAAAGTATATATCGTACTGTAATTTTCAACTGATTTGTGCCGCCAGCCATTCGGGTGTTCCTGAGCTGATGATGGGGTACACTATGCTATCTTTTTGCTACATGAGAACCATTGTGGTGCTATGCACCTTACACAGCGTAAAATCCGTAGAAACATTAGAACCTAGGTATTATACTCCAAAAAATCCTTTACCGTATCTTGAAATCTCCTCCAAGCAACAGACAAAAAATTCTCCCTATAAGAGATCGAACGAAGCACAAAAATACCTACAAAATCCTAGAATTCTTATAGGCGGCTTAGTGGTAATTAGCTTAGGATACCTTGGATTTAAACATCGTCGTTGTATATGGCAAAGAGTCAGCCGCAACGGCAATGAGTCTTTACTAGGTGCTCCGACTGCAAACGAAGGTGGACACAAAATAAGGGTTAATGAAGGGTTAAGACAACGTGAAATTAAAATAACTGCTTGGCAGGACTCATGATTTCCGTTGCTTAACCCAAGAATAGCGCTAATCTTATGTGATAGTACTCGTCGTGTATTGATACGATCAAGAAATAAATACACCTACGAGATCGGGTTTAGAAGTCTAAATCGGAAAGGGAACAGTGTTACCGTTTTCTCCGAATACGATATAGAGAGAAATACTTGGGAAAAATATTCTATGAATGATACCATTTCCGAGATACAATATGTACCACGCAAGGGAGATATGGTAGTAAAGACTCAAAACAATACCCGCGAAGTGTATCCAATAGAGTCCTATGATGAAACAACTAACACGCTATGGTTTAGACGCAACGATGCTTTGGAACGGCTGTCAGAGACGGATCTAAAACAATGGACGGTCGAGGACATGTGCCTACAATCTCAAAGATATAAAAATAAGAAAATATCCCTTCTAGAACCTGAAATAGTAGAAAACATGATCGTAACCTCAGGAACTACCACTGGATATTTTAGAGGTACCTCTGATGGTGAAATACAGTTTTGGCTCAGCTTAAACAATGTCGGGCGCTGGATTAATCAGAATCGGATAGATTGGGCAAAGCATAAACTGGCAACGGAGTTACAATTAGGTGACATGATAGAACACCGTACATTCCATTTCGGCATTATAATAGAAAATCCTGCAAATACTCAATATGTCCTTGTACAATTTGCAAAACGCGAAACTGAGGACGATCAAGAATTGTGGCAATGGCTTTCAAAAAACGATCCTCAAATTATAAACATCTTGCTGCCTAAACAGGCCGCGCATAAGAACGTACATAAGAACGTACATAAGAACGTACATAAGCTACATTTTTGTGAAATACGCAAGGAACTCCTTATTGCCTGACCCGCCAAGCACTGGTGATGTGATACAACCATAATCTTGAAATCCCCGCCGCGCAATACCCGTACGTACTAGAGCGACAACTGATGTATGCACTTCAGGGTCAGAAACAATACCGCCCCGCCCCACTTGTGATCGCCCCGCCTCAAACTGTGGCTTAATTAATACTACAAGGCCTGCACCAGGCCGCATAAGACGTGCTACGGGATCTATAACCTTCAGCACAGAGATGAAGGATAGATCAAGCGTTCCTAGATCTATTGGCTCAGGAAGCTGAGTCATGTAGCGGAGGTTGGTTCGCTCCATAAGCACTAAACGAGGATCGGAACGAATTGTCTCATGCACAAGACCGTACCCTACATCGATACCATAGACCCGTGCTACTCCTCGCTGCAGTAAGCAGTCAGTAAACCCGCCTGTTGAAATACCAGCATCTAAGGCAACCTTTCCCTCTACACTAATACTAAACACATCAAGCGCAGCTGCCAATTTTGCCCCAGCACGACTTACATAAGGAGCTTTTTCAACGCGCACTATAATCGATGCAAATTCCTCAATCGAAGCCCCCGCTTTCGTATGAATCACACCATTAACAGTTACCTGTCCCTGCATAATAAAGCTAACCGCTTGCGATCGTGTAATATGGGGGTATCGTTCACATACCAAAACATCAAGCCGTTTCTTGGTGCTGGATAAGCTCATTAATCCCCTTTTGTGCTAATGACACGCTATTCTTGGAGGCTATGGAAAGTTCTTCCTTCTTGAGGCGTGCAGCAACCGCTTCTTGCAATTCACGTACATAGTCGGTAATACGGTATATATAATTACGTGATAATTTCTCTTCCTCTGCAAGCATGCTCACAAATGGATACACTGCAAACAAATTTTCGGTTGTTTTAATAGTCAACACTCCCGACTCAACACTAAGCCGGACCGCTTCACGGAACTCTTCTAAGGTTCCAACCGGTTTACCATTCACCTCTTCAAGCACTGAACCGATCGTTAATACCCGCGCACGCATACTTACCGAATCGGGCATAATATGCGTGATTACAAGTGCAGGTTTCTGTTGATTACGCGCCTCTGCGTATTTCACCAGCTCAGGAACACCCGATATCAAAATTTGTAACAAGTTTAATGAAAGAGGCATAAGAACCATCCCACCAATTACTTCATAATCAATTGCCTCATAGCCTGGATGCATACGACGTATTGGCACAAGCGGAGATGGTCTAAATTCACAGGAAACCTGCAATGGTTTTCCTTTTCGATAGAGCTGCATATCAATCATGTCGCCAAACATCAGCCGAGAGGTATAATCGATGATAGCAACCTTATCCTCACTCCAATCGACATTAATCTCACCATAGAGGTCTACTGAATGACCTCCAATTCTATAAATCATATCACCTGCCTTTACACCCGCTTTATCCATCAATCCGTTAGGAAATACGTCAATTACATAAAGACCCCCCGGCTGTGGATTACCTAAAAATGCGACCAAATCCTCAGTTGCATTACTATACATAAGTCCCAACGAGGCCTTACGAAGCACCTTCGTAGCACCTTCCTCCGGATCAGGTAATAATACAAGTTGCTTTAAAAACATCTGCACTTCATTACTCGGGATGATATAGTTTACATTCTGTGCACCAACAATACCGCTCGTATTCACCCCAATAACTTCGCCATTTCTATCTACGGAGGGACCCCCAGAATTACCAGGATTAATAGCAGCACTAATCTGAATCATATAATGACCATTAATATGCTCACGTCCACTCACAATGCCTGTGGTTCCCTTCAATGACTGCTGACCGAGTGGGTATCCTAAGGTCATCAATTCCTCAGAACCTCCTACTTTATCTGAATCGCCAAATCGCAGCGTTGGAATTGTTGTTAATGACTGCTTCACAATTTCCAATTCTTGTGGCTGTAATTGTAATAGCGCTAAATCACGATCAATACTGACACCTAACACATTAACGGTAAAGCGTCTCTTCCCTAGTGAGGGAATTTGTATCACCACCGCCTTTGCCTGATCTACCACATGAGCATTAGTGATTAAGGTCCCTTCTTCACCAATGAAGAATGCACTACCACATGCTTGTCCTTGATTAGGAGATTTATAGGGCTCAAGCCAATTGATTTGTGCAATATCAGAAAATACCTGCACCACTGCGTTACGTAGTTTACGACGTACCTGCGTCCACTCAGATCCGTTGTACCCCCCATTCTCAGAGGACGCTGCCTGCTTCTGCGCACGATGAGCAATCGTCTGCTCTATCTCCACAATGCGACTACCTACGTCATGGATACTGGTACAGACAAACCGATATGCTAAATAGTAACCGAGCACCAGCAGCAATACTATACTGATCACCGCCGCTATACCATACCGTCTCATACATCACTCCATATTTAAAATCCGACTCCACCGGCCAGCGCAAAATACTCTTCCCCAGCGCCAACACAATACCAAAGCAACCCTGTCAGAGAGCCCCCTATGACACCACAACGTACCTGGCAAACCAGGGAACACCTATACTATGTAGTGTATAGGAACCAATATGAAACACAAATTGCACGCAATTTGCGCTTATACCTAAGGTAAGCTATAGTGTACATAATGCGCACATAGGAGTTGTTTATTGAAAAGTACCTAAGTATATGGAAGCCAAACAGACCAGTCTCGATCAAATCGTTGCCCTCTGTAAACGACGCGGATTTGTTTACCAATCGGCAGAAATCTATGGCGGCCTCAATGGGGTGTACGATATTGGCCCACTCGGCGTACTCCTCAAAGAACAGATCAGAAATGCATGGAAACGGTCACTTGCCACGCTTGACCTTGATATCGTTATGTTTGAAGGAGCGCTATTAGGACCCGAAGCTCTGTGGAATGCCTCTGGCCATACCACCAACTTCCATGACCCACTTGTCGACTGTCTTAATTGCAAACATCGCTTCCGCGCCGATGATATTGACCTGGCCGCAGCATGCCCTCGCTGTGGTATACAGCAATGGACTGAAGTGCGAGAGTTTCACTTAATGTTCAAAACTTCTGTCGGTGCGGCAATATCATCACAACACATTGCCTATCTTCGCCCTGAAACAGCCCAATCAATATTCGCCAATTTTAAAAATATAATGACCAGCAGTCGCATACGGATTCCTTTTGGTATTGCACAAATTGGAAAAGCATTCCGTAATGAGATCACGCCAAAACAGTTCTTATTCCGTATGAGAGAATTTGAGCAGATGGAAATTGAATGGTTTTGCCACGAGCGCGATACTGTTGCCTTTTTCGATCTCTGGAAAGGGGCTCGTCTTGCATTCTACCATCACCTTGGCATTAGCCCCGCACGTTTACGACTTCGTGCCCACGAGTCCCAGGAACTTGCACATTATTCACAGGCAACAACTGATGTTGAATACCACTTTCCATTTGGCTGGAAGGAACTTGAAGGTATCGCATGTCGTGGTGACTTTGATCTTCGTCAACACTCACAGCACTCTGGAAAAGATCTCCGCATATTTGATGAAATAACAAAGGAATCCTTTTACCCTCATGTCGTTGAATGCTCGGTCGGTATTGACCGTCTCTTGCTCACACTACTCTTTGAGGCATATGAGGAGGAATCGGTTGGTGATGAAACGCGCGTCGTTCTTAAACTTCATCCGTCCATCGCCCCTGTTTCTGCTGCATTTTTATCACTGAACAAGGAGCATGTTGCCGCAACCGATACGTTATATCGTACCGCACGTGCGCAAGGAATAAGCGTACAAGTAGATCATAGTGGTTCTATTGGCAAGCGATATCGACGACAGGACGAAATTGGTACCCCAGTCTGTATAACCTATGATTTTGATAGTGTCCATGATCATTGTGTCACCATACGATTCCGAGACTCCATGCAACAGGAACGCATCCCATTCAATGCTATTATACCTCGTATTATTACCCTCTGCGGCAATTCCTCTGCAAAAAATAATTGACCATATTGTATAAAAGTCGGTAAGCTGTAAATCTGTCTGTTATCTATCAGGGAATGTTGTATGCGGATACGCCGAAGACTATTCAACTCGCCCGGCCGCACGATTCTTCTTTCGTTGCTCCTCATCATACTTGTAGGAACAATGCTGCTTCATAGCTCTTGGGCGCACAAAGAACCGCTATCGTGGCTCGATGCATTATTTACCGCGACCTCTGCAGTATCGGTAACAGGACTCATGGTCGCTCCACTGGAAGCGTTTACTCGTCCCGGGCAAATAATTATCCTTGCACTTGTTCAGATAGGTGCATTGGGTTTAATCACCTTAACTGTCTTTTTTCTCTCACTTTTTCGCACAATGCATCTCTCTACCAAGCATATCACCGGTGAAGCGTTAGAACTTGCCGCTGGACAAAACCCGCGTTCTCTTGCAACCTTTACCATGCTATTTACTATCACCGCAGAGTGTATTGGATGGTTTTTATGTTATATATGTATCCTGCCACAGTATACCGGAAAAAAAGCATGGTACATCAGTGCATTTCATGCTATTTCATCTTTTTGCAACTATGGCGTTACACCGCTTGATATATCATCACTTACCGCAACCATGCCATACCGTTATGGCGCGCTATTGAGCATTACCGCCTGTTTAGTATTGATCGGGAGCCTTGGGTTTATCGTATGGCGAGAGTTATGCATATACGTTACCACTCCACGTCAGCACAAATATATTCACATGTCTCTTCATACACGGCTGGTCCTCTCAGCGACAATCGCCTGTATTATTATAACAAGTATAGTACTATTTATGCTTGAGTATGCATCACCGTGCGTCGCACATCCATCATTACGCGCCCTTGCGGAGCCATTATTTAATGCGATATGTTTACGCAGCGCGGGATTTACCACGCTTCCCCTTGCAACAGTACGGGTGGCGACCCTATTTTTAATCATGATTCTTTGCTTTATCGGAAGCTCACCAGGATCAACTGGTAGCGGCGTTAAAGTCACCACATTTGCCATATGCATAGCAACAATCCGTGCAATACTATTACGCAAATCAACGGTAGAAATCAAGGGCCGTACCATTGCCAATGAACAGGTATTTAAGGCGATTGCCATTCTTGCACTCAGTGTAAGTTGGCTCGCCTGTACTATTTTTCTGTTGCTTATTACTGAATCCTCTATAACACCGTTCAATATTATGTTTGAGGCCTTTTCTGCATTTACTAATCTTGGCGTTACTATCCATGCAACAACTACCCATCTATCATGGGTTGGCAAGCTTATTATTATTATATCAATGGCCATTGGCCGAATTGGATCACTCACCATGATTTTTGCACTTAAAAAACAAGAATCAGTAAAAGAATTTCATTATCCCGAAGAACGGGTCTTTATGAGCTAATCCATTTATAGTAAGGAACAGTATGAAACTATGTGTTATTGGGGTCGGGCGTTTCGGGTATCAAGTTGCTACAACGCTCACCGATAATGGCATGGAGGTAATGGCTATTGATAGCAATGAAGAACGTATTGCCTCCATTAAAGATAAGGTCAGCCAAGCCATTTGTATTAATGTCACCGATGAAGAAGCACTACGCACTATTGGTATCGATGAAATGGATGTCGTCATTGTTGCGATGGGAGAGGATTTTGCACAATCAGTATTAATAACCGCATTACTCAAACAAAATTTTTCCGTTCCACGTATTATCACCCGTACTATTAACAAACTACATAAAGATATTTTACTGCTTATTGGTGCTGATCAAGTCATACTTCCTGAACAGGAAATGGGTATTCGACTCGCTGATATGCTTAGCCTTCCCTTCAATGCACTCATGCGTGTTACTCCTGATGTTTCATTGAGTTATCACCGTACCCCAAAGGAGCTGATTGGCAAACCCGCTGAGGCAATGCACAGTCTATACGGTACCGTGTGCATTGGCAAAAAACAAAAGGAGTCCATTGAAATCATCAGCCCCCAATATATCATTAAGGCCAATGACATTCTGGTATATGCCGGTGAGAATCAAAAACTTGAACGCGTATCAAAGGGCTCATGATCAACGGTGCCGGATTTTCACCATCCCTTGCCTTATCGCTATACCAAAAAATCCAATCGCAATTCCAATAACCTGTGCTTTAGCATATCCGTCACGTTGGGACTCTTCTAACACCTGATCCACGCCCTCTTCGAGGCCCCACCATGCCAACAACGATGTCACTATGCGAACCTTATCCGATACGTTTAGTCTAGACCTGCTCATCGAAAAGGATTTTGCTCCAATACCACCTGCAAAAGCTCCTACAAACAACCCGCCCAGCACTACTGTACCAGTATAGAAAGCCTCTGAAGGCTCATTTTGGCATACCGAAATAATTGGTCTCGTAGAACCATGATCTCTGTCTCGAACATCTGGCTTGATGGGTACATCAATACAAGAGAGATGTACCACAGGCAATAAGACGAAAGCATATTTTAACCTGCTACTCCACATCCTCATATGCCTTATGTAAGCATGAGTACTCAGCCACATCCATGCAACCCTCTTAATAACATACATACTCAGCGCTACAGGGCAACAATAATCGCACCTTTTGTAAAGGACAATGAACAAACAGCTAATCGAACATGTGACAAGAAAACACCCGTACAGACCCGGCCTGCTACATCCAGTGATAACTAGATAGATTGAATACGTACAATAGTATGCGGTTGACGATGGCCTTGCTTCACCGAGTATTTCTTGCGACGCTTAAATTTAAATACTGTTATCTTGCGATCTTTACCATGCTTTACTACCACTGCTTTCACCGGTGTATCAAGATACGGTTGTCCAAAAGAAACAACTCCCGCACGCTCTTTACGTAATAACACCTCTGAAAACAGGACCTCAGACCCTTCAGGCGCTTCCAGCTTCTCTACAGCCACCGTTTTACCCTCAATCGCCTGATATTGCTTGCCACCGGTCTGAAAAATAGCATATCGATCAAAAACTACCTGTTCCATACTTATAAAGCCTCTCGTAAATACCGCAAACGCCTCCCCTACCCTGCTATAGGACGCGTACATATATGTTTCTAGCATAGCAAAGGGACCTATTCTGTCTAGCAAAATTCCCTCTTTTTTGGCAGACTGTTGTATAGTGAATAACGTTATCACCTATTCAGATAAATACGATTCTGAGGAATAGCATGGCAAAAATTGATCTGAATCTTATACAAAAATTACGCGATCGCACCGGTGTCGGCATGATGGATTGCAAACGAGCCCTTGAAGAAACAGGAGGAGACATTGAACAAGCGATTACGATACTCCGTAAAAAGGGAGCCGCTGTCGAAGCAAAACGTTCCAGTCACGCAACCAGTGAGGGTATTGTCCACGCCTATATTCACCCTGGCGCACAGATTGGGGTTTTAATTGAAGTTAACTGCGAAACCGATTTCGTCGCACGCACAGAAAATATGGCAACATTTGCCCGTGATGTCGCAATGCATATTGCAGCAAATAGTCCTCAATTTATTGCTGCAGAGGATGTCAGTAGAGAGTTTATTGAGAAAGAAAAAGAAATCTGCCGTGCACAGCTCACCGCCTCAGGAAAGCCAGCACATATGATTGATTCAATCGTTGAAGGAAAAGTGAAAAAAATACTTGATGAGGCATGTTTATTGCAGCAACCATTTGTCAAGAATGATCAAATTACCATTCGCGAGCTACTACAAGAGCTCATTGCCAAAACAGGTGAAAACATCAAAATTAAGCGTTTTAGCCGATTTGAAGTTGGCAAATAGCACACAAGGGAGCAGATATCATGGTAACATTACCAATCACTGAAGGGGCCCCACTAAAGTCATTTGAGGCTACCCTTGAGGCAGAAATGGGCAAAGCGCTGTCACATTTTGAACGAGAACTAAGTAAGATACGTACTGGACGTGCCCATACATCAATGGTCGAGGATATTCGTGTTGAGGCGTATGGGACAACCATGCCACTCAAAGAAGTAGCTTCTCTTTCCGCACCTGAACCACAATTATTAGTCGTTCAACCGTGGGATACCGCCATTATAGGGGAAATAGAGCGCGCTCTCTCCCTTTCTGATCTGGGTGTAAAACCGCAAAAGGATGGGCACTTGCTACGAGTCATAATCCCTAAACTGAGTGGTTCACGGCGCGAAGAGCTCTCTAAAACTGTTTTTAAACGTCTTGAAGAATGTAAGGTTTCAGTACGCAATGTACGCCGAGACGCTCATACGAGTATTAGGGATATGGAAAAAGCAAAAAAAATCTCTGAAGATTATGGAAAGCGACTACAGGCGAGTCTACAAAAGCTCACCGATGTGATGATCGAAAAAGCAGACCAGATTGCGCAACGAAAAGAGGCAGAGATCAAATCTTTATAGCTAATTTTATGCGGCAGCGACGCTTTACTTTCACATAATTGCGTGATACATTGCTTTCGTTTGAATTTCATTCTAGCATTACCCTCAAACGCTCTATAATAAAAATTATGATTTGCAAGAGTGGCGAAATGGCAGACGCGCTGGACTTAGGATCCAGTTCCGAAAGGAGTGGGGGTTCAAGTCCCTCCTCTTGCACCATAATAGTTTTACGTATAAAGGGTTACACATGCTTGAAGGACAATTAGAACAAGCGGTCCATTGCTCAGTCATGGAACAGGCATCAACGCAGTCAACTATTGTCGTTACAGTATCGGCAGATCTTGTTACCACTCTCTATAATTATATTGTACGCTGCCATAAGCGCCATTCCTCTATTGCAGGATTCGTCCCTGGAACCGTTCCCATAGATTATATTGAGCGTAATTTCAAAACCTCTATCTGTGAGCAGGTTAAGGATTTTATTAGCACCTTCTTTGTACAGCAGTCCTTGTTCACCGAAATTATGCGAAAAAAAATTATACTGCTTGGCAATCCTGATCTCCGGATAGTCTCTATTAAAGCGCATCAGCCTGCAATATTTACCTTTAGTATTAACCATCTTCCTTTGAATATTTACGCCAATTGGAAACCATTACCGTTTCGAGCGCCTAACCGCAAAAATTATCGTGATCTTGACCACCAAGTTACTACATTCCTTCATGAGGAGACTGCGCGAGTGGCAAACCACTCCCCTAACATCATGAGTAATGACTGGGTTGCCTTTACCATATCCCCCCTTGATGAAGAACAACAATCATTATTCGGATCGCAGCACCGTGCGCAATTATGGTTAAAGGTCAGTAATGAAGAAACTGACCATGAACAATATGATACCATCAAACAACGAACACTCCATGAAACATTTACTACTCAAGCGCGGTTTTTGCAGGAATATTACAATGCCTCATACGACACGCAATATCAATTCGCAGTGGGAATCACCCACCACTCCAAAAATCATTTTTTTTGCATCGATACATTCAAGCGACACTTTAAGATTAAAACTGCACGTGAATTACATCAGAAGCTTATTGAGGTATTTTCATTCCGGCATGATGTCTCACAGCGACGCGAAACAGCAGAAATGGTATTACGACTGTTGTTAAAGCACAACCCATTCTCTATTGCGCCAGAAATCGTTGAGGCGCAGGAGGCGCGTATCCTGGAAATCATTTACCACAATCCGGATTACTATGTTTATAAAGGACAGGAAGACTTTCCCGATAAGGTGCACACCCTCGCCCTTAAGCAACTGAAAGAGGCTGCTATTGTTGCTGCAATTGCATATACTGAGAATATACAAATAACCCCCCAGGACATGTTAAGTTACCTAAACCTCATGAAACGACCACGCACTAAGGAATTTATCTACTTTAATCTCCCTAATACCAGCCGCAATGAACGGCAACTGCCTATTCATGATCAGGAGTTATATCATAACTGTTTGCTTGAAAAAACCTTAAATCACATTATTTACACCCTCACCCGTAAATAATATGAATGCGCGTCATCTTTCCCATCCTCTTCTTATCATTGGATCTGGACCTGCAGGATATACGGCCGGTATCTACGCCGCTCGAGCAAAATTAAACCCACTCATCGTCGAAGGGAAAACACCCGGTGGACAGCTGATGGGTACCACCCTGGTCGAAAATTGGCCAGGCACCTCCTCGATTTTTGGCCCCCAGCTAATGATACAAATGAAAGAGCATGCACAGCACTGCGGTGCCACCACCATAGATGAAATGATTGAACGGGTTGATTTTACACAATATCCTCTTCAGGCATGGACAACTACGGGAACCCATATCACCGCACATGCTGTTATAATCGCAACAGGCGCTACCCCAAAACGGTTACACTGCCCAGGAGAGGAACCATACTGGGGAAGAGGTGTCACGACCTGTGCAGTGTGTGATGGATCCCTCTACTACAATAAGCGAGTCCTTATTGTTGGAGGAGGAGATACCGCAATGGAAGATGCCTCCTTTATGACCAAGTTTACTGATCAAATCACCATCATCCATATCCGGCAGGAACTTTCCGCCTCTCCTATCATGCAAGAACGCGTTCTTGGAAATCCTCATATCAATATCGTCTACAATGCAACTGTTACAGAAATTCATGGAGATCAACGTACAGTCACCGGTGCAACTATTGCCCGCAATAATTCACCCCATGCCGAATTACTACCGGTGGATGGCATATTTCTTGCCATAGGGCTTAAGCCAAATAGTGTTTTATTTTCAAATCAGATCGCCTGTGACGCGCGGGGCTATATACTCACGCATCGTAATACGGAGACTTCAATCAGGGGAGTTTTTGCCGCGGGCGATGTAGTGGATGCTCGATACCGACAAGCGATTACCTCTGCGGGCGAGGGATGCAAGGCGGCGCTTGATGCTGAACGATTCCTTCACACACAGTAAGAGATTGCAAAGGCCATTTCTTTCGGTATACTAAAAGGAATAGCGTGATATACCTTAATGAAAGCGTATTACAATGTCGGTTACTTTTGTTCTCAAAAGAAAAAAACGCAATCGCAAACATGGATTTCGGGCACGGATGGCAACACGCCACGGACGAGTGATTTTGAATCGTCGACGTGCGCATGGTCGTAAACGGCTTGCGGTCAGCGCATAGCGTGGGACTGTCGTTGTCCTTGTAACATAAGTGCGAAGGATGGGCAAGTGGCTTCTGCGCAATGGAAATATGGCGAGGTTTCACACGTCATACGAGAGTCGCGGGTTATCTTTCGTGATACCTATTGTACAGTACGAATAAGGCCTTATGTGGGGCCTGTGCCGCTGAAGCAATCTCGACTCCTCATCAGTATTCCTCGAAAGATTGGTAGCGCGCCTCAGCGTAACCGATATAAACGGCAGCTGCGTGATATTGTCTTTCGTTTACAAAAGCGATTTCCCCTCTCGGGAGATCTGCTTATATTTGTACGAAAACCATTTCCGCCGAACGCCTATCATACTCTATTTGCTGCCATTGAACAGGTTTTATTAAAACCGTCCCTGTGACGCAGCTGGATCACCAGATACATTTTGAATTGGCGACCATTGCTCTTGTTCTACAGTCCCCTTAGCAGCGTAATTGTTCAACTGTTCTAGAAAATGCTCTTTGGTCGAAGGAGAAAACCGCCTCTTTTCGATATGTTCAACAGCATAGTGGTACCCTTGCTGTGTTGCGCACAGCATCATTACCGCATATGACGCATATGCACGTATTTTTTTTTCGCTACCGGTAACATCAAAGGCATACATTGCATCAAGCCATAGCTGTTCCGTCATTGTATCTTCATGGTCACTAATAAGCTTCTCATATATGCATCCTGCTTGAAAAAAACGCAAGGTGGCCATGTAATGCCTTGCTGCCTCACGATAAAAATCACGGGCACGTTCAGCATCATCAAATGCGCTCATCAAATCCCCCCCTAGTTGCAAGGAATATGCTTCATCAGATAATGCATGAACTAAAAGGCGGTACACCGCAATTGCACGCTCCTTTTCACGCCGTGCAACAAACTCGGCAAGTTTAAACCACGCTACGCTACTTTTTTCTGGTGGCATTTATCTTCCTCACACCTACATCACGAACACTATCCATGGGCAGGATCACCATACTATATCTTACCGGCAAATTAAAGAGCCCGCATAAAATAGGCAACATATCCTTGACAAAATGGGCTCAATGATTACTCTATTTCCATATTCGTCATGTCATGTATGATCATCTCTTTGTTTAAGTATGCCGAGGTAGCTCAGTGGTAGAGCGAGAGCCTGAAGAGCTCTGCGTCGGTGGTTCGATTCCGCCTCTCGGCACCAGTCTGTGTGGTACACTATTCTCCTAACTCGTTATGTAAAATTTCCGACGGTACGAAGGTACGATTGTACCATTGCTGACCAGTCGGTCGCACAGTAGGTCCAAGAATCCAGAAAAGTCTTATAGTCACTTTTTATATCACCGAGCGACAGAAGATGGCAACGGGCCGATAATTCAGTCTCTTTAATTACATTTTTACCTGGCCCTTCACGGGAAAACGCTTACTCTCGAATTAACTGATTGAAAGCATACTCCACCTATGCTACCATGGATGGAATAGGATATACTATTCTCATTGGCAAGCGATATGATGGATGAATGGCATAAGCAGATTGAGAATATCAGTTCCACTGCTCAAAAAAAAATAGCTCACGCAAACACGCAAGAAGAATTAGCATCTATTTACACAGAACTTCTAGGAAAAAAAGGAGTCATATCGACACTTTCTCGTGCACTTCGGACCTATAGTGAAGAAGAACGGCGCATTCGTGGTCCATTACTGCAATCACTTCGTGTTACTATCGAGTCATGGTATCAGGACCGTCTCACAGCAATCAACATCCGTCCTATCAACAAAGACATAGTGTGCGATATAACCGCATATATTGCTCCAACAACGTACGGTGGCTTGCATCCGTATACCCATATTATAACCCACATCGAAGATATCTTTGTATCGCTGGGCTGGTCCATTGTTGAAGGACCGGAAGTAGAAGATGAGTTTCATAACTTTGATGCACTTAATATCCCTCCGCATCATCCTGCTCGTGAACAGCATGACACATTCTGGCTTCCAACGCCCCATACCCTTCTCCGTACTCATACTTCTTCAGTACAAGTACGTACTATGATGAACCGCCAACCACCACTTGCAATATGTGCACCGGGAAGAACTTTTCGACATGAAGCAACTGACGCAACCCATGACTTTGTATTTATGCAATGTGAGGGATTATTTATTGATCGTAACGTCTCCTTGGCACACCTGGTTGGCACTATACAAATATGCATGCAGCAATTATTCCGTAATTATACCATTCAAGTACGATTGCAGCCCGATTATTTCCCCTTCGTAGAACCAGGACTACAATTTAGCGTATCCTGTCCCTTCTGTAGTTCTGGCTGCTCAGTATGTAAAAAAAGCCAATGGATTGAAATTGGCGGCGCAGGACTTGTGCATCCTCACGTACTACGTACCTGTTCTATTGATCCTGATATATGGAACGGTTTCGCATTTGGATTTGGCATAGAACGTATCGCCATGCTTCTCTATCATATCAATGATGTACGTCTTTTTAAAACAGGAAAAAAGGCTTTTTTACAGCAATTTGCACATGTACCACAAGGCAAATAACCGTGGACGACAAGGAAAAATGTTATGAATGATATCGTAAAAGTACTCATACCTGCGGCCGGTATCGGGACTCGTTGGCAACCAATCGCGAAGTCGATTCCGAAAGAAATGCTGCCTATTTTACAGAAACCTGCGTTGCAATATATCGTCGAAGAAGCGCTTGCAGCCTCATTGCACACTATTATGATCATCAATCGTAGCAACAAACAAGCTATCTGTGATTATTTCGATCCGGCACCAATACTTGACACTCTCTTACAAGAGAGACACAAATTAGAAACAATGACCAGCGTACACCGCATTATTAAACAGGCACATTTCAGCTATATTCACCAACCAGAACCATTAGGATTGGGCCATGCCTTATGGCTCGCGCGTCACATGATCGGCAAGGAATACTGCGCGATTATGCTCCCCGACGATCTTATCTTTAGCGATCAACCAGGCATTGCACAACTCATACGCATTGCACGGCAGGAAAAGGCCAGTGTTATCGCAGTACAAGAAGTTCCCGAAGCTGAACTCAGTAATTACGGGGTTATTTCAATTAAAAAACAGATAACCCCAAATCTATTTCAGGTGGGGAACCTGGTAGAAAAACCAAACCCAAAGCAGGCTCCCTCAAATTTAGCTGTTGTAGGCCGATATATATTGTCATATAAAGTTTTTCAAGCACTTGAACAACTGAGTCGCTATGCTGTAGATGAACTACAGTTAACTGACGCTATCGCCTGCATGTTACAAAATAATGAACGTGTATTTGCCTATAAAATGCAAGGTACACGCTTCGATATTGGCACCCCAGCTGGGTGGCTTAATGCAAACATCTATTGCGGGCTTAAAAACCCCTCCATAGCCGCATCGTTGCACCATTTTTGTGCAGAACGTGAACTTCTAAACACAACAACCTCTGAAGAAAAAACAAAACCGCCTCACCTATAACACGAGGTATTGTGCCCCTCTTTATAAATAGGCTATAGTAGATAATAGAATTATAGGCACTTTTTTAGGAGGCTGTCACTATGGTCTTTAAAAGAAATCAATTGCCCTTATTACTTATATTGGCCTATGTACAGAACGGTACTGCGGATTATACCTGCCTTTCAGACCGCGATGGAATCAGTCAAACTATACTGCATACAGTTTCCGACTGTCCTTGTCCTTGTAAACGTTACCTGCGTAATGTACAACGTAACCAATGTATGCACTGTGACCACTTTCACGGCACTACAACAGAGGCTTGGGAGCAGTATCTATAGTTCATCGATAACCTCATCATCAAGCTCCTCTTCTTCCTCTTCTACATCATCTCCAATAAATGAAGCAATGGAGGAGTCGTAAAATTCTTTAACTGCATCACAGATATCACGATAAAATCCCACCATAAAAACCACATCATAGGATACTGACTCACCAATGACTGCAAGTAATTCGGCATCATGAGGACGCGCAGCAATCACCTGCAGTATGTCACCATCCTGTTGATAGGGAACAAATCCCATGCGCAGCATGACATCCTTGGGAAATTTAATAACAAGATCATGATCAAGCAACATTCCAACCACGTCAACCGCAGGCATTTGATAATATTTCTCTAAAACATTTAAAAGATCTGCTTTTACCACCACCTCTTCATCGAGAAGAAATTCCTCATATCGTTCAACTTCACTATGATTAAAAGCCTCTTGTAACGCCTGTACATCGATCGCAGCAATCAACTTTCGTGCAATAAGAATCTCATTCATGCCCTTTATCATGGCATATTCGATAGAATTATCATTCATACTGTTATCCCCCTATACAAACAATACTGTGCACAAAGAACCTCTCTGTGCACAGTATAATAGAAAAAGGATACAGGAATACAGCTCTACGCAGACGGATTACTAACTGCCAAAGAGTGCCCAAATACTCGCGTCACCACTCACGTGAGTACCATTCTTCACGAAATGATACAACGATCCAAACACAGTTTCTTCAAGTCCATATTTACAATTATCCCAAGCAGACGCTACCTGCAATGGTTCTTGTTTAAATTTTTTATTTAGTAAATCTGCTAAACCAGCATGCTTACCAGTCGGATCAACGAAACCCTGCGTATACGCTACATCGTTCCTAGATGCAATAACTACACTCTCTTTTCGATTTACCATCGGTACAGGAAGAAATTCACCTTGCATGTTGAACATAGCCCTACGATCACTGTCCGTTACCCAACGACTTACCGCGAGACATTCCTCAACTTCCTCCGGCAAAGAACACGATTGACCAGGCATTTGGGCCCTTAATTCCGTCAACGTACCGTCCATCCTAAACCCATGGAATGATGGGGTAAACACACCTACACCGGGTGTGCCCCTCTCCCGCTCTTCCCATTTCGCAGATTTTTGTAACTCATTACCCATAAATTGTATTGCTTGGAATGCAAGAAACGCTTGTTGTGGAGCAGAGCTGTTTTCAACGGAGGGTTGTGGATAAAGCCCTTCTCCATCAACCCGTTGTTTATTTTCTACTTCTCCAAGAAGAAAGATTCTGCCATAACTTCCTGCTGCCTGTGCTCTGCGTCTTGTTTCTTTCATTACTCCACCTACCCGGGAGAAGCCCCCCACAGTAAGAATTCCTGCCGAAACAGCGCACGCTAACAACGCGTTGGAATCCTTAGTAGTACCCCCATTCAACCACACATATCCCCCAGCCATTATTGACAGAGTGAACAAGGACCCAGCATGTATTCCGTCACGCCATCGATTAATACTAGCAGTTGTAAATTCTTGCTGACGTTGTTCGATATATTCTCGCGAGACCTTTTTATGATTGAATGTCCATAGCTCTCTCCCAAGTGGTAAATAATTCCTTCTATCAGAACCATTCTTACGAATGCTTTTAGCTTGTGCTACAGTCGATGGTGATGCTTTGGGAAATATACCACTTATCTGCTGCACCAGTGCGATACATACCATCACACATTTAATATTTTTCCTCACTATACTATACATATCTTTCTCCGCACATTAAGTTATAACAAAAAAAAATCACATAACATAAAGATACCTTTTTTTTACGAGAAATCAACAATATATACTGATAGAGTACTTCTATTATAGCAATAATCCAACAAGCATTGCTGATAATATATTTGCACAAGTACCACATAACACAGCACGCCATCCCAATGCAATGAGCACTTCCCGTCTTTCAGGAATCAATGCACCAATACCACCAACTTGAATACCAATAGAAGAAATATTTGCAAACCCCGCAAGAAGATACGTTATAATTACCAATGCACGAGGAGAGACCATTGCATGTACAAGGGACTGATAAGCAACCATCTCATTTATGATCACTTTAACACCTAACAACTCTGCACCAATATATGCATCACCACCACGCAACCCTAACAACCATAGTATCGGCATACTACACCACGCAAAGATCTGCTGTAACGTTATGATCGGTATTGAGCATTCGCTTTGTAATATGCTGCAGCAATACTGCACTACATGTAGCAGGCTCCACAGTATTCCGTTACTGACTGCAACCAATGCGGTAAATGTTATCAACATAGCTCCAACATTTAATGCAAGTGTCAGTCCATCGGCAGTACCTCGAGTAATCGCATGCAATGTTGTGCCCGATGCAAGATCTCCTATATCGAGCTGTTCAGATGCTCCATGCATTGAACGCTCACTTTCAGGCTCTACAATCTTCGCAATAATAATTACCGCAGGAATAGCTAACAATGATGAAATGAGCAAATGATCAACAGGTATGCCCCATGATGCATATACCATTAATGCAGGACCACTTAAAGTTGCCATACCGCTTCCCATAACCACATATAACTCTGAACGGGTCATCGTCGGTAAATAATGACGAATAAGCAACGGTGCCTCAGTTTGCCCCAGAAAGCTATTGGCAACAGCACAAGCAGTCTCAGGGCCCGTCGTGCCTACTATTGGTCGTATAATGCGATTTAATACTAGTACAATGCGCGTTACAATCCCCCACACAAAAAGGATATTCATCAAGGCACCAAAAAAGAGAATCATCGGGAGCACTCGGATTGCAAAGATAAATCCCCACGGCCCGGTTGCATCGGCGAGATTACCAAACAAAAATACTATTCCTGCATCAGCCGCTTGATATAAAGTAACCACTCCACGTGCAAGAGAAGCGATGCCAACCGTTCCAATTGAGCTATGCAACAGCATAACCGCCATCCCCACATATAATACGCAAGCGCGTATAATCTGTCGCCATACAATCATTCGCCTATTACGTGATATGCTTACTAACAACATCATCAGGAGCATGATACCAAAAACATTACACCAGCGATGATATTCCCCAAGGTATTGTACAATAGGCATCACAGCAACCTCTTTTTATAAAGAAAATGGCAATGGACGTTTGCGTCGTTCTTGCTCATCACGAAGACGCAATGACTCAATAATGGGGCCAAGGTTACCGTCCATCACTTGATCCAGAGATTTCAATGTAATATCTGCAGTATGATCTGATACACGATTTTGAGGGAAGTTATAGGTACGAACCTTTTCAGCTCGCTCTCCTGAACCAATTAATTGCTTACGATAAGCACTCTGCTCTGCGGCAAGCTTTTCCTCTTGCGCAGCCCGCAACCGAGCTTGCAACACCTTCATCGCCTTTGCTTTATTTTTATGCTGTGACCGCTCATCCTGACAGGCGACCACAAGACCTGTTGGTATGTGGGTAATACGTACTGCTGAGTCAGTTGTATTGACATGCTGACCCCCAGCACCACTCGATCGATATACATCAATGCGAAGATCCTTTGGATCAATTGAGGTTTCCACATCATCTCCTTCAGGCAGTACAGCCACCGTTGCTGTTGAGGTATGAATACGTCCCGATGTCTCAGTGGAAGGAACCCGTTGTACTCGATGCACACCAGATTCATATTTCAAATCTCCGCATACATGCTTCCCTTTAATATGCAATACAATCTCTCTATACCCCCCAAGATCCGTTGGACTCGCACTTACTATAGAGGCAGTCCAACCAACACGTTGCGCATACAGAAGGTACATGCGCATCAAATCACCAGCAAAAAGGGCTGCTTCTTGGCCACCGGTACCAGCGCGAATTTCAAGAAAAATATCCCGGCGATTCACCGGATCTTCGGGAAAGAGGAGATCATCTAGTTCCTGTTGCAATTGAGTAAGCCGATCGCCAATTAACAATGACTCCTCACGTATCAGCGCAATAAAATCAAAATCCTGCGCCGCTGTACGCTCCTGTTCCATCAACTCTACCAACTGGCGTTCACAGGATGTTATTTCATCATGTTTATGTAACACAGTGCTTAATAACGCATATTCTCGCTGCAGTGCCTGCCGTGAGCCTCCATCGATATTAGTCAACAGAAGCGACTCGGCAATAGACTGAGAACGAGTCCGTAACGCATCCCATGGTATTGAAGAACCTGAGGAAGAGTTAGCAGTCATTGTTTTACGCTTTAACGTTATATTTTTTCTTAAATTTATCGATACGACCTGCGGTGTCCACAAACTTATTAGCACCGGTATAAAACGGGTGACACTGAGAACACAAACTTGCACGAATGTCGGACCGTGATGAAAAGGTCTTTATCTCATTGCCACATGCGCAATACACGGTCACCGCCTCTACCTGAGGATGTATCCCTTCCTTCATAACTATCACCTGTTCTTAGTAACACAATATCTCTTACACACTCCAGTCAGTATCACTGAAAACCTATACCTTGTAAAGTACTGCTGCGCATTTTATCACCGTCCCGTAGCTCCTCTCTAAACCAATCCCCCCTCCCCATGAACCTATATCATATTCCAAAATTTCTTGAATAGAAGCATAAAAATCATACCCCCCATTTGAAAAATTCCATGGATACTCTATACTTACAATTGCCAAATTAGAAATATTTTATCAGGATCGGGCCTTTTGCATATGAAAAAATCTCTCCTTCTCATTCTATTCGTTGTTCTAGGCGCTCCTATGCTGCCAATACACACGGAGTCAGAAGAACAACCCATAACCCATCTCAACAGCCCTGAAACGTGTGCCCCCTGTTGAACAGGATGCCACTTCTTACGGAAACAAGTATAAAAACCTCATTCGACTCCGGAATATATTTGCCGATATACCAGAAGTCTCTGTGCCAGAATTTATTGGTATCTCAACTGAGCGGGTTATGGCATTTTTAGAGGAAGCGCAGAATGCATGCTTTGCAGATTATCAAAAACAAACTCAACAACTGGCAGGGCGCATCACACCTGAACTGGAATTAACTGCCAAAGACCTGCAAAGCTATATTGAATCCCACTTTAATCGTCTTGGTAGCCCTTATTTTCCCTTCACTGCCGCAGAAGAATCTTTCTTTAAACAGATTGAAAACGGCCATCAGTCTTGCATGGTTCGAAGCACGGGAATTGAAGATAGCCAAACCATAGCAAATGCAGGGGGAAATACCAGCATTGCCTACGTCTATCCTAGCGTACCCTGGATCTGTGAAGCCATGGGAAAGGTGATTGCATCATATTTCGGCATACCGTCACTAAAAAATCGTATTGCAGGCGGTGAGGACATTGCTAAAACACCGCTCTGTATGCCTGTCTTAATACAACGCTGTATTGGTGAGAAGGATGACTATGATGCACCATCACATACAGTACCTATATCCGGTGTTGCCTTTACTACCAACCAACCTCTCAGTGCGCCAGGTTTCTCAGTGACTGAAATTAATGCCTCCTATGGCCATGGTGAGGGTATTGTCGCAAACCGTGTTGCTACCGATCGCTATTATGTAGTGCCTTCACGTACTCACTCCGATACTATAGACATATACCCAATGATCTATTACAAGTCAGAGCGACTCGTGCCAGAAAATCAAACCCAGAAGCTGGTTATACGTAAGAACAGCATACATGATGCACGAAGAGCGTGCCTATCACAGGAACAAATCAAAATATTACACAGGGCACTCAAAAAAATAGAAGCCGCCTACGAACAGCCAATGGATGTAGAATTCGTTATCCTTAATACCACTATCTATATTGTGCAAGCACGCCCTGCTATGCGGCATACTGCACATCCCTCCTATGTTAACACCGAAAAAATACCTGCCGACACCCTATCTCTAACAACCATTATTCCAGGAACGTCACAAGTTGTAATCAGTAGTAATCCTACACACGATATTCTCATTGCATCAACTCTTGATGAAGCGGATCAAATAGCACATAGCACTTCTGCCAAAGCGGTTATTGTTGGATCATGGGCATCTCCACTATCCCATGCTGCGGTAAACTTTATGAGTCATGGCATACCCTGCTTCTATAGCAGCGATCTCCAAACAGTCAAAAAAATGGTAGCTACCGTGTCACCAGAATATCCTATAGTAATTGATGTGCAACGGCATGTACTATTTACTAGTGATCACACTATGCATACTGCAATCACTCATGGTTGGCTTGAGCACCCTATTCATCGCGCAACGTCAGTACCCGATGAACCACATAACACAGTTCATATTTCCACGATTACCATTCCCCAAGATGGAGTTGTTGCTACACTCATGCAACAGCTCGCCCGTGGATCAACAAAACAAGAACAAAAGGAATGTTTAGCGGCAATTGAGGCTCGTATCATGCGACGACTGCAACTGAGTAAAAAGCGTATGCAACACATGGGTGTATTCGGTGATGCATTGCAACAAATGTATGACAAATTTAAAACACAAATAACCCATCTCATAGAAACGATACATAGCAGCATTGATCAGCATGCAGATCAATTTGAATTGCTCTTCTATCATAAAATGCTCGAGGCGCTCTTATACCAATCTCCTGAATCAACCGATGTACTGGGAGCATATAATTACAATTACTTTCTCAATAAACTATTTTCACAGCAGATGGTATTCATGACCTTACAAAAATCCGCTCATTCAGCATCTGACTTCTCCGATATTTTAGCTTACGCTGAATTCTGTCCTGTCTCTGTATTACAAGAACAGTACTGCACCTTTATCCGGCACCTTACCGCATACACAAACCACGCTGACACTTGCTATGCCACTGATATCGCTTCTTTTAAAATGATTCTTGCGCAGCTTAACACCATACACAGTCTTCCGATTTGGTTTTCAACAGAATTCTATCAAGCATATAAGCACTATACACCTTCTAATCCTCAAACAGCACGTACAATGCTCTCCGAACTTATCAAACCATACGCTCAAATAGCATCTCTCCACACCGCCACTCAAATAATCAAAGAATATGCTGATGGTATACAAACAATACGCACACAGAGTCACTCTACCTTTACCTCGCAACAGGAAGTAGAACATGTCTGGAATACGGTACAACGCACTATTATCGCTCCTTTGACAAGTACTGCATTTATCACCTCTATATCGGAAGCACCAACGCTTGTACGACATGCTGCATATGATAGTATGCGTATTGCGGTCGACACCATTGATACCATCATAAAAACGGTCAAAACAAGTGTAGCGCTCTCAGCGGCAGATAAGATGGAATTATTTAAAAAATTGGTGAGTGATTTTCATGGATTATTCCATGTCTGGATGCAGAACATAGACCACACGATATATAATAATCATATGTCATATCTGCAGGAGATAAGATCACAATTGTACCATATAGTAACGCAACCAAATGACCCCGTGATGTTCCATCGCTCCTCAACATTCTCAGTACAAGCAGCGCTCTTTACCAGTCACACTACATTTTCACGACATTATCCACAGAGCGTCGAAGACATGTTTATGTTGATTCATCAAAATAGTCTGGCACTGATAGGACAACTCCAAGCACAGCTATTCCATGATAAACCTCTTACTCAATGTATATGGTTGCCACATATTGTACAGGACCTTATCACCGCCTTCGAAAGTACTGAAGCGCGCAATATGTTGCGCGATAACAACGCTTCACAACCAAATTGTATTGGTATTGAATATGGAAATGACAACATTACCCTTAGGTATAATATGCCGCTCCGAAGCCATAGTGCAACCTTCCAAATCATATACAATCTCATATCACAGGAATGCTACTTTACTATGCAGTGTCTTGGCCCGGCACGAAGCAGATGGCGAGAAATCGCACAACTGGTCACCCTTTCAAAAACACAATTTTCCGATACTGATGATAGTATGCTTGATGAACAAGCAGGTATTGTATCATGGAAATGGCGTATTACTACAAAACGACACCTATCATTGCTCCCTAGATACCTCGCCATGATAGCTTATTTGAGCTATGAACGGTCTATAAGCACCTGGGTGCGATGTACTGTACTGTTAGAAACTGAGCCTATAGCGCAACCCTATACTCAAAAACTTATACAAGACAGCACTTGGATAATGAGATATATAGCCACCATAGTAGTCCCCGTGGCAATCATCTATTTACCTTGGTTCATAAGATTATCACGACACATGGCCCGGGGATCATCTTTGCGTCACGCAGCACATTTGGTTGATCATGAAATAAATCAGCTTATCTCAACAGCATGTAGTACGACGTTACAATCATATGTAGCAGGAAAGGCCTTGCTGACTACGCTACTGAATAAAGCAAGCACACACGCTATATCATAATCTGACGCTTACGTGCACCTTTATATGATCTATGCATCGCTCCACCATGATATCCCAGGATCTGTGCAATACAGTCATAAAAAAATTGGCGATCGGGTTCGGCGATAACTGCTTGCAAATGTGCCTCTGCTAAAGCAATTGGGTATCCGGCTCCTTTCTGTACCTGATCGACCACAATACCAAGCACATATTCCAATCTTCCCCTATCATTGAGAAGATACTCAGGGAATTCAAGCCGGATAATTTCCGCCCCATACCGCACATAGGTCCACGCAATGCGTATACCATCAGGAATAGTAGGCCGTAATGCGCGCCATAGCCCCAACCGGTTACCATGGGGGATGACGATTTCTCCAATCTGTGAATCAGACAAAAACCACTCACATGGCTCATGCAATAACTCATAAGAAGCCAAGTGAAGTAGTTGCATAAGATATTCTGACTGCGGCATACTGACATATCCTATAACCACACTCTGCCGCTCCTGCCAGCAGTTCATTACCGATACTACCATAGAAAATAAATCAGCATTTCTCGTAATATCAGCTACGGGGAGAAGAGGACCATCGTACAGTGTAACAATCATATCCCCTGTATACGTGCTATCCCAATCCTGTATTCCAGCCTGCAATTCAGCACAGGTACGCTGTGCCTGTATCTTAGACTCACTATGAGAGCCTTCGTCGGTACAGTAGATCGAAGGCTCAGAAAAAAACTGAACACTACTTGCATCCTCTGCGTACGTAATAGCACATACACCAATATTAATAAGATATGCCCTACTGCCTTCATGGTGATCAGGCATGCAGTGGGAACCATCAATAGCAACAACTCGATAGGGATGGTTACTCGGTATCAATGATGTAAGTTGGGTCAATTCACCTTCCCAGGTGATCCCTAAACGGGATTCTACCAGTGACCGTAGAGCTAACGTATATTCCCCCTTGGATAACACACTCCATAGGAGCAGTGCATGCTCCTGAGCTGAACACGTACCCTGATGCCACTGAGGAATCGCCTTCACAAGCTCTCCGTATACTCTCACTCGATTCAACATGAGGCATCCTGAACTTGCACCTTTTGAAGCATACTCTGGAGCGCGGTATAGGCCAACGTAACACATTGCGCTCGCGTCGGACCAAGCTCAAGACCTATCAACTCCTGTAGCTGCGCAATGGTGTACGTTCTTGCCTCTCTAAAGGATTTCCCTTCCATATGCTCCGCAAGCAATGCCGCTGCGGCTTGACTTAACACACACCCTGAGATTTGAAACGCAATGGTTGTAAGCCTCTCTTCTGTACAATACGCCTGAAAGAGAAGCTTATCACCGCAGCTGGGATGCTGAACTTCCCCCAAAAGATGCGGATTGTCGAGAACTCGACGATGAGGACTTTCCTGCGCCCGTCGACGAAGCTGCATCAATATATCGCTATTTGAATTCATAATCATAGTATAGCACGGCTCTTAAAGCTAATTATAAGAAGAAACTCTATACCTATATAGTACCATTTGTGCATACTTTCTAAAGGAGGGCTATTGTATTATTATTACAATCCTAAGGCACCACGCATGAGATACTATATTATTGCCATGGCATGCGTATGTACCGTAAGCAAGACACCAGCAATGAGTGGCGGCCGACGTTGTTCCTCCCAATACCTCCTTGGTCAATTAGATTCAGCTATATTCATGCTAACGAAAAACGCTAACACAGAAAAAAATCGTACACAAAAATCTATACAACAAATACCAAAAGATCTCACACGCTTCACCTTATCCCTGACCAGTGCTATATGCGCCTGTTATATAACCGGGGTTATCAATAGTGTAATCCCCCAACGTATATTAGTACAATGTCGGCCACCCCTACGCAACTGTGGCAATGCACTGCAACATCTAGTGACTGTGATCGGTAGTGCAGGGTCATGTTGGTATGGCATGCAGCTACTAAATCACTATATTGATGAACAATGCGTCATAAGAAACAATCATATATACACCCATATTCCCACAACATACACACTCTTTCAAGAACTACAACGCATACAGTCGCAACATAAACAACACCCATACTACACGGGGCCCCCAATGTATCGATCCAAACTACTGTTTACTAGTAGCAACCTTGCAAAAAGTTCATCACACCACTAGAGTTAAGCACGGAGAATAGACAGTTGTAAAACATACCACACTGTATTAAAGGAAATTGCATGGTACAACGAATAATGATAACCATTGTGTTATACGCAACCTCCCTATGCCTTATGTCGCCGCTATATTCAACAATACAACAACCATGGGTAATTGTACTTGATCCTACCGACACGCTGTTTCGCGTCGATCAAAGCGCGATACAGGGCGAAGTCTCCGATGCTTCTACTAGTTTCGCGGGAGCGTTATACAGCTTCTGGCACTTGAGCACCAATCCACAAAAAGACATCGAAAAAGGATTCCTACAACTGTTACAATCATTTGGCACACAGCAGGGAAATACCGCTCAGCTTATACGAGATCAAGATCACAAGCCGGTTCCTCTGATTCTTGTCCAATGGCTCTCAGGACAGATTACGAGCAAGCGATTAATCGCGATGCTTATCGAACATAGTGACGATCGGGTGTTTAAAAAAATTGCAAAAAAAGCATTTGATCCTTACATTCTTGCTCGACATACCCACATAATATCGGGTGCACTATCATTTGTTGTTGATTGCTGTGCACTCGTCGGTGCAAACTACGTATACATAACAGGTAATTGGGATGCCGAGTCCTTTCAATTACTATCAGCAGATTCACCCTGTAAACAGTTATTCACCTATATCGCTGCATCAAATCGGTTAATCTCAGGAAACAGTACCTTATTATTGCCGCGCGATGCGCGAGCAATATTTACTATAATTACCCAAAAAACCAAGGTCCCCTATAGCAATATACTATTTGTAAGCAACATGGAGTATCATCGCATTGCAGCGGAAGCATTAGGCATTAAAACCTACGCAGGGAACAATCTTCGTCTCGTGCTACAACAGATAACCAAACTTTGTAAACCATCATGAAAATGCAGAAATGGCACCAATGCTAACCCAAACAATAGCATAGGCCCTTTCCTATACAGACACCCCCCTCATGGGGTACCTTCCCAACAGCCAATGGCATAGATCCCTGATGCAATATATACCATATTTTCCATAGTCTAAAACAGTGCGCCCCCCTGAAAAGCTTTTCAAATAGAAATAATACCTGAGGGCGGTTTACCTTTTCTCAAAATATGTTAATTTTATAATATTATAATTTTTTACAGGAAAGGGATGCTCAATGTTCTACCAGACTAACCTCAAGCCGCTGATACATATTATGTGTGTCACTGCATTGGGCATACCAATGACTGTATATATCGCTGCTCAAGAGGTATCCTATGTAGCCGTATTGGACCTTGATGGAGTGCTCATAGAACGTCCCGATCGAGCGGTAAGAAATCGAATTGTGTGGCGAACTTTTCAAGATTCATGGAATGCCGATGATCAAAAATATAATATTTTCGCCTTCTTACAAAGCATCTCAATTTTAATGAACAAACCATTGATGAAGCAACAATTGTTCAACATATTTACAATGGTTGGAACCCAATTTCGCATACCCCCTACTAATACTGATGGAACACCACTTCCTGCAGGTTTATGCGAATTACAAGCAGGCACCATGCGTTGTGCTGACGTATGTACGGCAGCACTCAATATTCTCGAAGAACAAGAACAATTGGAGTTAATCAAGCCGATACCAAGCCTCATTATTCGTCATGCTATCACCATTGCTTGTAGTCCTCATGAGATGTCCATGCTCTATAAGACACATAAAGAGGGAATAAAACTCCTTCACTTGCTCCTTAAATCACCAGATGCTCAATGTATGATTTTATCCAACTTTAATGATGAACAATTTGAACACCTACGTAAACAACCAAAACTCGCAGAGATTTTTGCAAATCCACGAATCCCGAGCTCCCATATCATGATTTCCGGTCATTTCCACAACCCTGAATATGTTAAACCAAACCCTGCGGTATTTAAGCGTCTTATTGCCATATGCAATGACAGATGGCATATCCAACCACACCAAATACTCTTTATCGATGATAACCTCGACAATATACGAGCGGCTGCCGCAGAAGGTATTACAGCATATCATGCGTCAGATAAGGAAGCATTTGAAATGATAAGCAATGATATCATGCGTCAATACCCCGTACTCAAGGACCCCCCTAAAAGGGAACGGCGCAAACGCCTTAAAAAAAGGCTTTCAGAGCGTCGCACACGAAAATTGATGCGTGCAAAAAAAACAATTAACTAAACCATCCTTTAATTTTTTTCCCGGCACTTTTAAGTGTATCTACGGCTGATGTTGTAATTTTTTTTGTCTCTTTTACCACTGCTGCCTCAGACTTTTTACCTTCGGCAACAATTGTTTCTCCTGCTTTAACGATAGTTTTTTGTGCCTCTTGGTTAATGTCCCTTGCAATGTCCTTTGTCGTATCCCACATGATCTGTGAGCTCAATGACAGCGTATCTTTAATATTTTTTACCGATCTATCCATCTGAGAACCGACATCTTTAACAAATCCCTGCACATCACCGCGGCTAATATCACCCGATACGTCCTCAAGGAACATGCCGGATTCAACCGCCATCTTCCACGACTGTATGGCAAGTTCAAGGTATTGAGGGATACCACCAGGAATTACCGTGTAAGGAGCCTTACGCATAATACATTTCCAATCTCCTCGCGGACACCAATCTTTCATACCCTCTTGAAAAGTTCGATTCCCTTCATTTTTTGCACTACCAAACCACCACTGATGTGCTGCCCCATCAACGCCTCGTTTGCCCATGCTTCCGGGAGCATTAATCCATCCCATGGTTGCAGGATCGTACCCTTTTGGATATGGAGCAATCCCCTTACCTATGACATATGTTGCATCCTTAGGGGGATAAATGCGCATCCATGTTGGCGTCCATCGGATCCCTTTCCCTGTCTTATCGTCACCAAAGCTGTATATACGAACAAATTCACCCGCACGAGGGTAATTACCATGCCCTCCCTTAGCGGCATAATTTACTAGATGCGTGCCTGGCTTTTTTCCATTCTCTAAGCTTTCCTTCTCCACGTCAGACCAATTTACCCACATGCCCTCAGCAGAACCATGCGCGCCGTAAAACACCCGAATAACCTGCATTTTTATAGGATCTATTTCTAAGGTAATATGCTCCAAATCACATTCATGGGCATTTTGAAATTCATACTTATCTCCACTGACAAAGACGCGATTAAACACCACAATATCGTACGGGGAATTATATCCATAGAGAAAGAAACATTGAATGTAAATTTTACCATTCTCACGAAATACCATAAATGAGGCCGGTGTCGTCAGATTATTATGCATATCACGCCAATAATAGGGATTTGATCCTGCCAAAACACAGGGAGGAATGTTAATATAGCTACTCTGCTCTGGTATACCAATACTCCATAAATGCCTCGTATACTCATCAAGGGATTTTGCGGTTAAACTGCCATCCGCAGCATTTAATATGGTTTTTCCTGTCTTCTTATCGATTAAGGCATTATTACGATTTTCAACATATTCAAGAGGATCTATGGGAAAAGCAGTTTCTTCAGAATCGAGGTATATAACTGGGCTAAATTTCATAAAGAGTGCATTCATACCATCAGCGTCAGGGACCTCTTGTAATGGTGGAATTATACGGGGATGTGGCTTCCCCGGACACGGATGGTTCTTTTCCCACTCCCGCGCTTTCTGCGTCATAGCACCCAACACATGCAGTTGCACCCCACCTACCACGCTGCATACTACCAATAAGCACCACTTTTTCATGGCATCTCCCACGCGATAAACATATACTTCTCTATCAAATATCTTCTCAATTTAAAGTAATAATAGTCAATAAATTCTTTCGACTGGTCGGAGAGTCTATCCCAAAAGGGAGACACGTCGGTTAATACTTATTTCACCGGGACCATTTATTTTACTACGCTAGAATACCTTAAGGCTTTTTAATCCTGCGGGGGATGCATGGCAACAAGAGCCCTCTTCAAAACAGTGTTCAACCAGCCTGTCCGTCGTAGCACATTGCTTGCCCATAGTAGTTCTTGTATGTGAGAAAGAGGACAGAGTCGGAATGGGTGTAGTAGGGAGAATTTCGCGCGATCCAACTGCTTTTAAGTCGTTACACGCTTCACTGCAATGAATGCTCACGCGATAGAAAAATAATAGCCAATAGAGAATTATTGTTATCGATGCCGCCCCTAACATAACTTGAGAAAATAGGTGATTTGTGTATAGTTTATCGCATCTCTTACACTACATAGCACGCAGGGTATTGTATGAGAATAACGGTTCTCCTTATTATAGTAAGCAGCATAGCCACCTGCTCAATTCCTGCCAGCTCGCCTGTGTCAACTCCTCGAGTCATTTGTACCCATAGAGAACATTGCAAGAAACAATACCCATTATTGCAAAACCGGTACACACAATACAGCCTGGGAGCTTTTGGCATAGCCTCTGCGGCCTATATTACTTATCGCGGCGCTCGATATTATTCTGTGACTACAGCAGTTCCTCAAAGGAATCAAGCATCATCAATACAATCTAACGAGACTGGTATACATACGAGCACCGGAATAGTCACCGCTACTCATCCTCATCCTACTGGAGCACTAACACTCCACTCAGATTTGCGATACAAACCACCAACCATGGCGCAAGCCAATACTATATGCACATCTATACGCACGGGTAACATGGGATATATTTTTATGAACTACACAATTTGCAAGAATATAACAAACGTTAGCTCTTATCCTCAATCATATATTTCCAAAATATGGCGAATTCCCATTATATGGAAACTCATATTCGAATTTATTGGGACAAGGCAAAGCTCGTCGAAAACAAGGAAGCAGTGGCTCTTATTGGAAAGTGATATGAAGCTCAATAGAAGTCACTATGCAACATTTGGAAGTGATTCGATTATTCCAACCCAAATCACACTGTCATCAACAGAAAATACAGAAAATAATGTGAAAGCCATCGATCTCGTAACAAATGAGCATACTGTAATGCCCTATAAAAGTCTTCCTTACCAAGCCGTAAAGCTAGAGAAAGGAGACATAGCTGTAGTAGAACAGTATTTTTCTAAAGAAGTCATAATATATGCTTATAAATCAGCTGATATACGCTATAAGTTAAGTAGTAATAAACCCATAGGCACTATTACAGCACTGCCAGGAAATAGACTCGCCTCCATGTTAAATGAGAAGCCGAGCCCAACTATTAGCATATGGAATATACCTGAAAAAATATGCGTTCAGACAATACTCGTTCCAGAAAATGAGTGGATACGGGCTGTTGTACCATTAGAAAATAATAGAATCGCTTCGATCACAGACAGTAACATTAGCATATGGGATCTTACATCAGGAAAACGCACTCTCGAGATTATAATGGCAGAAAAAGCCTGCTTAAGCTACATAATGCCTATGTCTCGCAATAGGATTGCTGCAGCATATAATGACAAGATACACGTATGGGAAACAGAATCAGGAGAACTCCTAACAACAATTCAGACAAGTGACAAAGAAAAGTTGAAAATAAGAAAGGTAAAAATTTTACTCGAACTACCGAATGACACCCTATTTATCGTTGAATCTTTAGCGAGTGATCCCTACACATTTGACCTCAACTCTAGAAAACGTGTACAAATCTTCCTAGAAAATGAGAGCGACTCAATTCTTGAATGTACCACTATCACTGGTTCTGAAATTATTACGACCCATGTAAACACCATAAAAAAATGGATCCGTCAACCCGCTACCTTGGATATTACTATGATAGAGAAAAGATAACAAAAATAAGCAATGCAATGTAGACATATAGTGACGACAAAAAACATCTTTTTATACCCGAAGTAGATGATATGCCTCAGTGACTGCGGCAATACATTGCGCAATATCAGATTCAGTCGTATACATACCAATACTTGCCCGCACAGTTCCGGAAAGACCAAGTGCTGTGTGTAATCGTTGGCAACAGTGATCCCCAGACCGAACACAGATACCATGAAGGGCAAGGTGATGGGCAATATCATGGGGATGTATGCCGGCAATAGAAAAGCTAACCATAGACCCATTCTGCTGCATGTAGCGTTGGTCACCCAAGATACGAATGCCGGGTATTTCTACAAGCCCTGTAAGCAATTGCTTGGTCAACATTGCCTCTCGCTTCTGTAAGGCTTGATAATCTATCGTGCTAAGATAGGCAATTGCTGCCTGTAGTCCCATCGCCGCCCCAATTGGTGGGGTCCCCGCTTCAAGAAGATGCGGCATCCCTTTCCATACTGGTTCCTGTATACCGGCTTGAACCACCATACCTCCCCCATAGGTTGCCGGTCGAATTTCTGTATGCCTGCGCCCCGCAATATACAAAACTCCTATACCTGTTGGTCCATACATTTTATGTCCAGAAAAAACCATAAAATCGGGATCCCACAGGCGTACATCAACACGTTCATGGGCAACAGTTTGTGCTGCATCAATACAAATTGCAGCACCGACTGATCGTGCAGCCGCAATAAGTGTATCGCGTACTGCGGGTGGCACAGCACCTATGATATTGGAACTACTACAAAAGGCAAAAAGACGCGTTTTTTCGGAAAAATAAGAGGGAATGGTAGATAGATCAAACTGTAACGCATCGCCATATACAGGAATAGAGCGCACTCGCAGCCCGCGTTCCCGAGCAAGTGCTTCCCAGGGAAGCTGATTTGCATGGTGCTCAAGTGCTGTGATCACTATCTCATCACCGGGAGCTATTATCGCTCTGGCCCAACAATGCACGATCATGTTGATGCTCTCAGTTGCACCTCTGGTAAATACAACCTCAGAAGAATCTTGTGCCGATATCCATTGAGCAACTTCAGAACGAATCTGTTCATATCGTGTAGTGGCTCGCTCAGCATAGGCATAAAATCCACGATGCACTGAGGCATAGTCTCTCGTATACCAGTCACTCATCGCCTGAATCACCAGAGCAGGTTTGTGAGCAGTTGCCGCAGTATCAAGATATACCCCAGGAAAGGCAGTAATAGCAGGAAAGTCAAAACGATTCATTACCTTTGACCTCGCGTTTTGACGACGATACACTTTTAGCTGAAAATCGGTGCAATGTTTATCGTACTGCAGCAGTACCCTGTACTCACGATACCACGCCGCGAAACATCCATATCCCAATAAATGATACTATTGTAATAAAAAATGATTTATTACGCAACCATACTTGCCAGTCTAGCATTAGCAACTTATATTGCCTATAACCCATCTACTCATCCACAGTATATAGTAACACCCATAGTAGAAAAGCTATCCCGGACTTCGACTACTATCGTCATTTTTATCCATGGGGCAACGCACATCCCATTAGTATTTTTAAGTCCTCATCGTGTCTTAACCGGACAATTTGATGGAACCAGCTGGTACGAACAAGCACATAGTAGGATACGTGGCGACATTGATGCGCGTAAAACAACACTTATGCTCGATCTTGGGTTAATGGAAATAACAGACTCGATATATGCAGAGTCACTACGTAAAGAAGAACGTCACCAAGCTGCCTACCATATTATACGTGCCTTTTCCCGTATGAACCTTAGTGAGTCATCGGACGTTCAGTATCGTTTCTTTACCTTTGGATGGTCAGGAAGCATTAGCTCACTAGAACACTACCGAGCCGCTGAAGAGCTCTATCAAGCTTTAATACAGCTACAAGAATCCTACATTGCACACAAGATCCCGGTGCGCTTTGAAATTCACGCCTATAGCCATGGAGGACAGGTTGCACTGAACCTTGCACATGTCAATCGGTCCCGTAGTAGCTTGCCCCTTACTATAGACCTCCTCACGCTCTCAGGAGTGCCGCTCCATCATCACAACACACGCCATATCTTACTTGGCACCTTCAACACTATTATCAACATATACTCCGAGGGAGACCCTGTACAAACCATTGATTATCTCACCGCTGAAGATAATACTGCTTTTCGCACCATAGCAGAAGCCACACCACTTCCCGTCCACTCCCATCACGCGCTCCATATCATTGATCTTGTCTTAACCATACACCAACAGCCACTCATTGGGCATCAAGCATTTTTTAATCTCCACTCACTCACTATGCCACTCTCCCGAACCCGGCGTTCATCTCGATATATACAGCGGTACCACCCTATAACAGGCATCTATGACGCGCTACAGGCCTTTCCCCTTCTTGTATTGTATCCCCAGATTATTCCACCGTTGTATAAGTACATACAGGGATATGCACATATACATCTCAATATTACTGCAACACCCACCGGTGCCATTCAAGCACAATACTCTATCCTGTCAGAAAAACAGCTTGGTATAGACCACTACCATCTCATAGACACCTCCCCTCTTAATCCATTACACCAAGAACGAGACTCCTGCTATGCCGACACCTATGCCCCCACCACCATTACCTACCTTACTCAAGAAACCCACCGTGCCTTTGCATCTCTCCTCGGAGCATAGTAGATTAAAATGGTATAAAAAGGTTACAATAGCGAGGAGCAAATACTACAATTAATATAAAATTGAAAAAATAAAAAAGAGGCCAACCATGTTGTGCTTCATTCTATGCTTATTTTTCACCATGCTCACCGTTACAAAGCAGTATGATATTTACGTTTTTATCCATGGGAGCGTGCTCTCAGGTGCAACGTTTTTAGACCTTGAACGCCTGCTCAAAGACACCTGGCCCGAGGATGCAAGTAGCTGGTCTGAACAAACCATTGATGCATACCGCGCTGAAAAGAGTGCGTATCATTCCGATTGCATGCTTGACTATGGTCTCATTCCTCTTGATCCTCAGCACATCCAGGGGACAATACCGCAAGAATTGCAACAATATGCCGCATATCACATCGTGCGTGCATTTGCGCGATTTAATGCATTCACTCATACCGCAAGTACTTCTCATGCTGAAGTAGAATATGACTTGTATGGATGGCCTGGCCTATTAAGTCGTACCAAACGGGATGAGATAGAAGCGCAAAAATTATATACTCATCTTCGAGAAAGAGATATTGCAATCAAGCGTGCTGGTGATACGGTACGATGGCTTATCTATTCACACAGCCACGGAGCACAGTTAGTCTTAAATCTACCTCGCATTCGCAGTGACCATCCAGAAGACAAGGACTTTGTCATAGATACTGTTGTCCTCTCTGCAGCACCATTGTACTATGCAAATGCTCGTCATATTCTGCGAGGGATGTTTCATACGGTTATCAATGTATATTCACGAGCGGACATTATTCAAATCGCAGATATATTCTCCACACCAACACGATCACCTGCGCGTACATTAGGAGAAGTTGTTCCCATGCCGCTTCATCACGCCATGGTTGTTGTCGATGTAGAACTCACCGTCTGCGACACAGCATTATTTGGTCATGGATCGTTTTTTATCCTCAATCGATACAGCGGTACATCACTCATCATGCCACGCGCGAGAAGAAAGGCTTGCCATGCATTATTGCAACAGCTTAATCCCATACCACTTGTGTCGTTCTATCCCCTTATCTTACAGCCTCTGATGCAATTCGAGCCTGGTTATTATGCCATACGGGCAAATGCGTATACTATACAGAATCAACATGAAGACAGGACAGTACATATAGATTTACACCACAACACTACAACAAGTACATGTGCTACAGCATCCTTTCCAATCACCATCTCAGCTCCAAATACAGTATTAGATACCATACGCCGAGAAATACAGGAGGTATACCATAAAACGGGATATCGCTCAGAAATTCATAAAGCTATGTCAACTATGAAACATATGATTCTTACTATCTTTCGGACAAAATCTTTATAATACACGCAGCAATTCCTGTGATGCTGTAATCCCCGCATGCACCTTATCCTGTCCGTGATCAGCAAGTGATTGCATACCCGCGGCCACCGCCATTTGCCTCAAATCTTCATATTCTGCCTTGCGTGAGATGGCAGCACGAATAGCTGCATTACATGATACATATTCAAATATCCCCGTTCTTCCCATGTATCCGGTATGTGAACATACAGCACATCCCCGAGCTTCATATACCATGCCATGTAATGATTCACCAACCAATAATTTACAGGATTGACACAGCACCCGAACTAACCGTTGTGCAAGGGCTCCAATAAGGACAGCATTTAACAAAAATGGTTCAATACCCATATCAAGCAACCGTGTTATCGCACCAACAGCACTGGTGGTATGCATACTACTTACCACAAGATGCCCGGTCAACGCTGCTCGTATGGCCGCATACGCAGTTTCTGCATCGCGAATTTCTCCAACCATAATAATATCGGGATCCTGCCGCAATACAGAACGGATCCCCTCTGCAAAATTAAAGCCAATATCAGGACGGATATGGGCTTGCGTCACTCCTGGTATCGTATATTCTACTGGATCCTCTAGGGTGACCACATTCTTTTCATCACGGGCTAATTCCAGCACTATAGCGTATAAGGTAGTCGTTTTTCCAGAACCAGTTGGACCCGTAACCAAAAACAACCCTTGTGGTCGACGTACTATTTGCGTAAGCGCACACACAATAACATCTGATAGGCCGAGATTTTCTAATGGCTTAATACCATACGTTTTATCAAGTATACGAAGAACAATCTTTTCACCGTAGGTTGATGGAAATGTCGCTACTCGCACATCAACCACCCCATGAAGCATGGTAAATACACATTTACCATCTTGTGGTATACGACGCTCACCAATATCAAGCTCTGCAAGTACTTTAATACGGGTAAATACCCGCGACTCATACCATGCCGGTATCGATGCCACATATCGCAAAATGCCATCAATTCTATACCGTACCCGAACACCTCTATCCATCGGTTCAAGATGGATATCAGAAGCACGTTCCACGATAGCCCGCTCGAGCAACTGATGCACAATGCCTACCGCGGAGGTATTATCCAAGTACCCATCCTATAATAAATCCGATAACAATACTCACCGCACCGGTCCCATGAACCTTCACCCAAGCGACAATCTGCTCAAACAACTGCGGAACTGATGAGATACCGCTTACACCCAACATTTCAAATAATTGCGGGATGGTAACGGTGACAATGCCCGCATACTGCAATACTATGATAGTCAATACAGCAACGAGAAGCGCGCTAACAATATATCTACCAAAGTTCTTAAGCAGAAATCCAACAACAAATGCGATTCCGCCCAACATAGCAGCTTCAGTTATCCAATCTTGATAATGTACTAAATGATATTTTATGGACTCAAACCATCTATGGAGCTCACTCATAGTACCATCTGCGTGAGTTGCTACATGTTCGTTCATTACATTCCTCTCATCATTTCGTTACACATCACGTACAATCACATACGCATACTTAAAAAAATGGGGTGCCCAGACTCAAGGCACCCCACCATTTTCAACCGCAAGCGGCGGCTACTCAACCATCTCACGCAACGCTTTGCCTGGTCTCCATTTTGGAACTTTTTTTGCTCTGATCTTCATCCTGTCACCTGTGGCAGGATTTACACCCCATCGCGCTTGGCGCTGCATAACGCCAAACGTACCAAAGTCTGTCAGAGAAACTGACTTTCCATTTCGTAACGATTTTGATACCACATCCATAAATGCTTCAACCGCGGCTTTACACGTTGCTCTTGGTAGCTTCGTTAGTTTCGCCATGTTTTCGACGAGCTTTGCCTTGTTCATGAACACTTTCCTTTGAAAAGTAAATTCCAACAGTCTGCTCTCTACGCAAACAGGGAAACTAGCACTACGGTCATACGTTATTCGAAAGATTCTCCGCAGTCAAGCTATTTACAAAACTCATTAAAAAAAGAAGAAAAAATAGCGAAACATCAACACTTTTTCATACAGGTATATTTTATTTTGCCACATGAGAAAACCCAACTCTTCCTCAACCCAGAGGTACATGATCCTGTACTCCTCAGTTCGGTCTTGAGAACAGCGAAAAACAATCACAGCACGTCAACCACCAGGTGTGCGCTGTACCAGTCAGACATTGGTGCCGAGGGCCGGACTCGAACCGGCACGGATGTAACTCCGAAGGATTTTAAGTCCTTTGCGTCTACCATTTCGCCACCTCGGCAATGCATATATGTCATTAGTGTATCAGAAAATATAAGAATCCAAATGTTCAACTCGGCAGAAAATCCCCTCAGTCACGTCCCTTAGAAACAACTGGAGGCGGCACCCGGATTCGAACCGGGGAATGAGGGTTTTGCAGACCCTTGCCTTACCACTTGGCTATGCCGCCTTGAGCTATACAAAGTTCTACTGATTCTGTAATAACCCTTTTAGTTTTTCCGCAGTAATAATTTCAAAATCACCATGCTGCTGTGGGCGCTTTACCGCAACCGTCAGATAATCTTGTTTTGCAGGGCCCTCAAGCTCATAAGAAGGATCAGATTGATGCAACTGATACCACTCTGCAGTACCACCTTCATACGCAAACGCCTTAGCAAATCCTGCTTTACGAAGCATTTGCGCAGCGGCACCACTCGCCGAACAAGCATAATTTGCACAGTACACCACCACCGTGGTATCCTTATCCCAATTTTTTATCACCTCTTCAAAATGTTCAAAAGGAATATTTATAGAGCCCTTAATATGCGCATCAGCAAAAAGATCCTCTGAAAGTACATTAACAACCCGAAGCTTTGGAGTTAATTGGGAAGCACTTTTTGAATGCATCACCGATTTCGATGATTGACGGTGCTGCATATAATACACCCCCCCGTATGCGATAACACCTAAGACCGCCACTCCCACCACTACCAAAAATAATTGCTTCATACTGTAACCTTTATTTATGAGACACGTGCACCATATAATTTGGAGTAACACTGTACCATAAAACAACGCTCGCTGCAAAATAATTATGCTTCTTTAAAATGCCTATTTTTACTACCGCACCCAACGCATACACTGACTCCACCTGATACGGTGCCAAAAATCAATAGGATGCAATATAAGATCGGTAATCCACCAGGATTGATCAAAAATCAGCCACGACCATGCCTGAGATAATTGCATGGTGAAGAAGCAAAATGCAATACGGCCATGGATTAAACGACCATCAGCCGCCCCCCAGCTACGGGAATCAAGACTTCCCATACGATTATCACCCATCAACCAATATTGGTTCTCTCCTAATACCACATCAAATACATCGTCACCATTGGCCAAAGGTACGTGCGGGTAACTCAAATATCCATGAATACTTTCATCGTATACCGCATTTATTGGACGAATATCCTGTTTTCCACAGATTAATTTCGGATCAATGTTATAAAACGGTTGTTGATCAAACGGCTTTGATGGATCAAATGAACGTACATCAAGACCAACCAACCCCAGGTAACGGTCTTGCATAGTCGGCACCGATCCCTGCCACATATAAATTAGTGGGTATTGATTAATATACGGCTCATCAATTTTGGAACCATTGAGGTACACAACCGGCTTTCCATCCTCAATAGCCCCCACAATATGATCACCAGGTATACCAATCACCCGTTTCGTCCAACTATCAGGACCCCAAATATATCTCTGAAACCAATTAACAAACACATTTTCTGAGTATTGATACACTGGCGAATTAAGTGATATAATCTCACCACGCTGAATAGGAGAAAACCAAACCGTGAATTTATCAGCAACATACCGCCCACCAACTAACATCGTCGTTTCCATCGAACCACTGGGCACTAAATACAACCCAAATACAAAAGTACGAATCGCAAATATGATTGGTATGATAATAATTGCCTGCTCAAAGAAAGATTTATCCTCTTTCCGTAGCCATGCCATAAAAGATCTCACAAACACTCCTCATAGGGCCGCCATCGATGTATACATCCCAAAATTATGATAACAGTTTAGGATGTAACTGTACATATTTGTTTATAGTAAAGATCTCCGCAGCAAGCTATAGAGCACGATGCATCCCCATGCGATCCCAATGTAACCCATACATACTTACGTACAAGAGAAAGAATTGAGAGAGTTTCTGTGAAAAACTAACCTCAATGCAATTCTGCAAAAAATTGATGCGGCGGCACCCGCTTGCCATATAAAATAACTTCAAGATGCAAATGAACTCCATTTTTGCCGCGAGTATTTCCTGAATTACCTACACGACCGATACGCTGTTTTGCTTCAACGGTCTCACCTACTTCCACATCAATACGTGACAGATGCGCATACCGTGTTTTTACCTTGCCATGGGATACCACAACGGTAAGTCCAAAACCGCGCATACGACTCGCTTCAACCACTACCCCATGTGCTACTGACCGTACTGGTGTACCATATGGCGCTGCAATATCAATACCGTAATGGAAGCTTGTTGTGCCATCTTTTTTTCTCCGCGGACCAAAAGGAGAACTAATCCAGTACCCCCCCTTCTCTAGAGGAAATACAAATCTACACTCACGGATAATAGGTTCTAAATCGCGACGTACGGGAATTGTCTCATGAATAACAATCTCTTTTGTACGACGCATACGCCGTATCGTACGCGATTTCCTTCTCCTGCGCTGCCCCACCCGTGTAGGCATTGGCTCCTGGGCGCGTGCATACCAGGCACACCATTCTTGCTCAATACCCTTTTCACGTGCATACTCACGCCCTGAAGAAAATAACGATTCATTATCACGATTTACAAAATTTACCGTCAGATCATCTAGTTCTTTTTTTTTTTGCGCCCTTGTCGGGTCGCTCTGAATCGCACTCTCGAATCATACGCTGATATTCTACAATCGTGCGACGCAGTCCCAAAGTATAATTAGAATAATCTTCCTTCATTCTCACAAGCTCTTGTGTCTGCGTTTTAAAATAGCGCACTTCAACTGCAAGAATAACTACCAAGACAAGTAGTACACTCAATAATGCAACACTAATACTGTATATCGTTTCTTCCCGATCGTTCTTCACACTACCTCACTGGCACTAGGTCCACCGGGAGTATATCCTGCACGCGGTATCCATCCACAAAGCATGTCAGCACGAACACATACCCATCCCCCCTGCTCTTGTACTAAGAGTACACATGTTCCCGGCTGTATCGTCCCACAACTACCATGCTCCTCTCCAGGACCAACACGTACCGCTACTTCTTGGATAATAATTCCGGTGTCATACCATACTGCATAGTATGCAGAACCCACTCTATAACCGCTCCACACAAGAAATGGTATTATACAAATAATATACCACCTCCGTTGAGCCTCACGCAGAAATAATGGTACAAGCCACAACATCCACCACAAAAATAAGAAAATCCACACTATCATAAAATCGATCCTCGTACTACACGATACCATTCGCCAAGCCACTCATAAGCCTCAGCAACTCGCGACTCCCATGGTACCGTATCCATCTGCGCAAATGAGAGACGATCAAGTGCATCACACCATGCATACCACCGCGTACACATCTCAGGTGACAGTGGATACTGTGTAACCCATGATTTAAGTGAGATATATCGATCACCAATCATATATTCGCCACAAAATATAAAGGCTTCACGAAGCATATACCCGCTCCGTTCACGTGAGGCACGTTCAATTCTTCTCTGTACTAAATACGCAATATAGCGAAGTCTACACCATCGATACAACTGTCCTAGCAGGCCATTCGTCATATACCATAGCAATACAATGAGCATCGGAATAATACATCCCAAAACCAAGGTATACACAGAAACTCCATCCACTTCACGCAATGGACGCGGACGCATTTCAATTGCATCAGCAGCAGGAAGTGCCTTATCAACGGTGGTATTTTCAGACTCCATTGATAAATCATGTGACGTATTACGAGGCGCTTCATCGGAGGCATCAATACCTGTCTGAGTATTGGCAGATGGTACAATAGTAAATGGCACTGATTCACAATGCATCGTTTCATATCGCCGTGTTTCTGGGTTAAAAAAAACTAGGTCTTGTGAGCTCAACTCCCATTCACCCGGCTGCAATGCTTGTACAATATATTCAACCGTGTACGTCCTCAACGGCACCTCTCCCTCTATCTTTGTTGTTGACTGGTACCAACGCACTGCATCTCCCGCCACAGCCGGTTGTGGCAACCGTAATAATGATGGTTCACAGGAACTCAGGATAGTGCGTTTTGCTATAAAAGCATCTCCCACCGATATTACCCGTTTATCAATCTGCCAATCACAAGTAATGACGGTACCAACTCCCACAACATCTTTTGCTGTAGCAGGCAACGGCATAACCTGTACCCGCATTGCCTGCGCATGGCGCTCATGCACCTGAGTCCCTCGTAAAAAGCGTGCCATCATAGTAAAGGGTGTATAGTGCGCTGGATCTTCCTCCTCACTCGTATACTGTACAGTAACCATAGGCAACCAGTAAGTTCCTGACGCTATCACATATAAATAACCATCCCATGTTCCCCGATGATAGGTATTACCACCTTCTTGTACTACGTCCCATACCGGTGTATCCTGCACTACTATCTGTAATGATTCAGATTGAGGCACGGCAGCAGAACGTCCCTGTAACCGTACCGATTCATCAGTTGTGTATATGCAAAGCCTACAAGGAACAATCTCACCTGCATATATATCAGATTTATTTATTTCCCATCGAACAAAGGTATCAGCAGATCCGTGCACACGAGTACCATTATCAGCTTTTGCTGTCTTTGCAATCCGCTCCGTCACCTCTAACGTACATAATCCAGTGGTATACATCGAACCATCACGCATTCGACATTCTGCAGGTCCAATGCGATAGCTCCCCATTGTGTTGGGAGTAATAGTAATACTATATACTGTACGGGTTGTACGTGTACCATTACTATACGATATTTCACGGCGCTGTTGCGTACCGCCATGGTAAAAACTATCTAACCCCGCAATACGTGGCCATCCCTCTAATTCCTCTTCACCAGTCACTTCCACTTGCACCGCACAAGCCTCTCCTACTGCAACGCGAGATACAGACCCGCCACGGGAATGCACAAGACGTAAAATTACCGACGTCCCAAAAGAGAGATCTACACGCACGAGCATACTACTCACACAGAGTACCCACCACAAATAATTACCATCTATTTTTTTTCGTTCGTACATCATTTTTTTCCTGAGCCCGCTGTGTTGCATAATATACTAACTGTTTCTGCGCCTCGTGATCTGCAGCATCACTATGTGCCAGTAACTGCTTTTCTTCCGCGCTCAATTCAGCAATTTCTTGCATCATCTGCACCGATACCGTTTCCTCTTTAGATCCAGCTCGTTTATATGCCTCTTGTTCCTGACTTTGCCGTTGCCCTCCTGACTGCTGCTGCGCCGCGTCCCCCTTTGAGGCCGATTGTTTGCTATCAAGCTCTTTGCATTCCTGCCCCTTTATTTCAGATGGGGCAGATGTATCTTGCTTCTGATCACTAGTATGCTGCTTCGATTGCGGTGCTGGTGTTTGACGTGATTGTGTATTCTGATTCGTACCCTTTTGCGATGAAACATCACTATCACGCGATTGAGAAGAATCCTGGGTATCAGCGTCAGAGGAACCGTCATGTGATTTCTGTTCTCCTTCCTGCCGAGCTCCATTATTCTTCGAAGCCTCGGTGCTCGCAGAATCGGATTGTTTTTTTTGTTCCTCTTCTGCTTTCTTTTCATGCTCCTCAGAGCGCTGCTTTTCTTCAGCTTCTCTACGTTTTTTACGTGCCAACTCAAGCCGTTCTTGTGCAGCCATATTATCGGGCTGTAATTCAACCACTCGCTGAAAATGCCGCTCCGCTTCTGCAAACTCTTCTGCATTTAAGGCAATAGTACCCAAATTATACAGTGACCTCCAATTGGTAGAGTCATGTATCACGGCCTGACCAAATCGTGCACGGGCAGCGTCAATATTGCCTGATACATATTCCCGATATGCACGATATTCATCAAACAACGGATACCCTGACATGCTGAATACCACAGACCCGAGAATAATATGCAATATATGCTGAAAAAAAAGTTTCATAGCATCCACTCAACACCCAATACTATTAACGCGATCGCCGAGACCCACATGTGCAACTCATCATACAGGCCGCCGTGTGCCACAGCAGCTCGCTCACGATCACACACAGACACCCAATCGGCGATCGTTCTTATATCCTGATCACCCGTCGTATCCATAGTACAGTAGAGCCCATTACACTGAGCCGCTAATGATCGCAACAACGGCTCATGTAATTTTGATAATACCACAGAACCATCTTCTGCGCGCTCATGTCCCATGATTGTACCCGAATCATCAAGGATAGGAATAGGGGCGCCTAAGGACGTCCCAACTCCTAATACTGCAATGCGCAATTCTATCTGCTCAGCCTGCTCTCGCGCGCGTGACAAATCAACAGAAAAATCTTCACCATCGGTCACGAGAACCATCAATTTTTGTCGCCGTTCTTTTTTCTCACATAATGCAATGGCCGTCTGTATTGCTTGATCAATCGCAGTCGTCCCACCACCAGACAAAAGAGATGGATCAAGTGCCTCTACAAATAACTGAAATGCCCCTCGGTCACCCGTCAGCGGACACTGCACCAATGCGGCACCAGAAAATATAATCAGTGCAACGCGCTCAGAGGGCAATTGATGCACCAATTGCATAATCTTTCTTTTTGCGCATGCCAATCGATATGGTTCAGTATCATGGCAAAACATACTTCGAGATATATCGACTGCAATAATAACATCACGCCCCTCTTCATACCGTTCATGCTGTTCTGGGCTGACAATCTGTGGCCGCAACAATGCGATCCACAGCGCTATCCACCCCACACAAAGCAACACTGATCTTATCCCCTGTCTCCACCACGAAAAACGAGGAAACATTAACGACTGATACTGCACGTCACTCAGCATGCGTATCAGTCTGTGGGTACGCACAAGATACAGTATAAGACCAATGAACACAGCAATAAGTATATACCCAAAAGAAATGTAGTGAAGATTAAAAAATCTCATAGTAACACCCACAGGAATCGCATGATCAATTCAATCAATAGCAAGGTTGCCGCTCCCAGCAGACAGGGCACATACCATTCATGGTGATGTGCATATATTGGTGCATGTTGTGTGGTTTTTTCAAGTGCATCGATAGTCTGATAAATACGCTCTAACTCCTTTTGATTACTTGCTTCAAATGCAGCTCCACCTGTTTGTTCAGCTATATACAGTAATACCTCACGATGAAATCGACTCGCAACCTGCATCAGACCTCCTAGGGGATGCTGGATATACCCGCCGCCAAGAGAACCAATACCGATCGTGTAAATTTTAATATGACATTTACGCGCTAGCTCTAATGCTTGTGCCATGTAGGGAGTATCATCAGGCGAGGGCTCTCCATCGGTCAAAAGCACTAATACTTTTGAAACAGTTTTTGATGCAGCTAAACGCTTGACTCCCATAATGATCGCTTGTGCAAGGGCTGTCCCTTCGTCATTCAGATCACCAATACGAGTTGTGCGGATCAACTCCATTAACATTCGTCTATCAGCAGTCAATGGGCAGCGCGTTGCGGCGATAGCTCCAAAAATCACCAAACCACATACATCATGCGTACGCCGTTCAATAAACGCAATAGCCTCCTCTTGGGCTATCGTAAATCTTGCCTTTGGATTCTGTATATCATCAAAGCAACACATACTCCGTGATACATCGAGTGCAAGCATAATACTCACCCCCTCTATTGGAACTTCGGTGCGTGCATCAGGTGTCGTCGGTCGTGAAACAGCAAGCACTAAAAAAAGCAATGCTCCCCAACGCAAAGCCCATAATAACGTATACCGCCATGTTAACCATCCGGTATGACAGGCCGCCTCATCTGCCCATAATGAGGCAAAAGAAAATCGGTAGCTCACTACCGTCGGATGCTGACGTTTTAACCATGCAAGCAAACATACACTTGCAAAACAAAAAATTCCGACCCATGGGTACTGTATCTGTATCATACGTTATAATACCGTTTGATCAATAAACCACTGCCGAACTCTCTGTACAAAGACTTCATCTGTATCATACTCATGCACCATAAATGCAGGACCTATAATTACTTCAATAGGGTAGGGACGTATAATAAAGCTACCCGGCGGATACACTTTACCAACGTTACGCATCATCACCGGTACCACCGGTTGACCCAACCTCTTTGCTATCATAGCAAAACCGGAAAAAAATTCATGTATCATTCCATCGGTGTATCGCCCCCCTTCAGGAAACAATACACTTGAAAGGTGCTCTCGACGAGCTATCGAAATACCTTGTATCACCGCACGCGCTGCACGAATCGGATGTTCTTGATCAACCGAAATACTGATGCGTCGCAACAAAAATCCCAGAATAGGCGTATTAAAAAATCGATTTAATGCATACCACATATGGGGTTGAGCTCTCAGTAGTCCGCCCAACAGGACAATATCTAGTGATGACTCGTGATTTGCAACGATAATAGCAGGGGTTGAGGGAATTTTATTGCCCATAAACCGAATACGTAATAAAAAACCATAGCGCACACTTTGATACGTACCATGAAGCAACCAAAATAATACTCTATTTTTAAATCTCCATTTTTGAGGAGTCAACGCTGCGACAAACAAACAGGGAACAAAAAAAAGCAACGCTGCCACCCCTGTCATGCAATAGCATAACAGGCTTCGTAACACGAGAACTATATACATCATAATGATCCTTATCGATAGCGAACACATATATACCAACTCACCACTACTGCTCCATACCACGGAGCAATGATCAAGGCAGCAAAACATCTACTCAACTGTAACGGAAATAGATACTGCAAAAGATCTATCAGAAACAACAATGCAGAAAGCAACATACAATATACCCCCACAAAAAATAACCATGACCGCATTAATGCGCGCAACGCCTCACCGAGGGCATGCCAATAGCCGATTATTGAAGGAGCTGCATCCAACAACCATAAGCCAGGTATCACCGCCAATGGTGAAAATGCAAAAATGCCATACGGGACCAGTAACAAGCCATACACAATCTGCCGCAGGTATGGCATCAGTTCTCTAAGTGATGGTATACTCACAACTACCTTGGCACCAGTGAATATGCCATCCCCTATATATGCAATAACAATTCCCCATATAAACACCACCATCGTTTTTTCACTGCATACTATGGCGGACATCCTCTTCAATCCCACCGACGGACGACTGATCAACAGCATCAATGCCATTATTGCCGCCATAGGACCCGTTTCTATATCTCGCACAAAACAAAGCAAGAGGATGATTGTAACAACAGGCATAAGCTCCTGTACGCACAGAGTAGCCCCTTGATATCCCCGAAGCACCGTTGTTTGCAATAAAATACGTAGCTCAACTACCGTTCCTGCGCTATAGTGATACCAAAGATCACGAATTTTATACCATACATACATAAGGTAGACCTCTTTTTATACTGTCCAAACAGTTCATACCACACCTCTTTTTCAGAAATGTTATACGCAACATAATGCTTATATTTGACTTTTTGCAAATTTTATACTTACCATTAGTAAAGAGTAGGATTGTGATTATTTATACTTCTGCACGAATGCTATCCAATGAGTAAAAAACTCCTTATCGTAGAATCACCGGGAAAGATTAAGACTATCAGTAAGTTCTTAGGTCCTGATTTCATCGTCATATCAACTGTCGGTCATATTAAAGATTTACCACAACGCTCTCTTGGGATTACCATAACCGATAACACAGTTGAACTTGAATATACGACCCTTGAGAATAAGGAAAAGGTCATTAAAGATATTTGCAAGGCAGCTCAAAAAGCATCCATTGTCTTTCTTGGATCCGATCCTGATCGTGAAGGAGAATTAATCGCATGGCACATTGGACAGGAGGTTGCCAATGCGGTCAAATCGTCAACCAAAATTCACCGTATCACCTTCAATGAAATCACCAAGCGAGCCATAGAGGAAGCGATACAGAACCAAAGCACTATCGACGAACACAAAGTACAGGCACAACAGGCGCGACGCGTCCTTGATCGATGGGTCGGTTATGAAGTATCCCCTCTTCTTTGGAAAAAATTTCGCAAAGGGCTTTCCGCAGGCCGAGTACAATCGGTTGCATTACGGCTCATCTGTGAACGTGAAGTAACTATCAAAGAATTTATTCCTGAAGAATCGTGGTCTATTGAACTTATTGGGCACCTTGAAAAAAGTCCCATTACTTTTACGCTTACCCATCACCATAAGAAAAAAGTTGCGCCCAAAACCAAGGCACAGGCAGAGGCGTTAGTAAAACAACTTCGATCAGCAACACTTACCATAGAATCGATCAATGATACCCTACGGACCAAACGCCCCTACGCGCCCTTTACGACAAGCACTTTGCAACAGGCGGCCTACCAACAATTACATTATAAAGTTGCAAAAACTATGCAGCTGGCACAACAATTGTATGAAGGGGTCCCACTTGAAGATGAACAAACTCCCATTGCACTCATCACCTATATGCGTACCGATTCAACTCGCGTCTCTGAGAGTGCCATAAAGCAAGTTCGTCCTTTTATCAAAACACAATATGGTGCCGACTATCTTCCCCAAAAAGCAAATGTGTACGGCGGCAAAAAGGGCCAAGACGCTCATGAAGCAATTCGCCCTATTGATGTGTCACTCACTCCCGATCGCATTGCACGATACTTAGAACCGGGATTATTAAAATTATATACGCTTGTCTGGAAACGATTCGTTGCGTCACAAATGGCCGATGCAAAATACGCACAGCGTAAAGTTATTGCAACCGGAGATGGATTTACCCTCAGTGCAACAGGAAGCACTCTATTATTTGATGGATTTCGCGCCGTATACATCTCTGCCGATGAAGAACAGGAGACAGGAACCATAGTACCTGAACATATCGCAGAAAAAAGCGCCATACGTATTGGCACTATTACGCCAAAGCAACACTTTACTCAGCCCCCAGCGCGGTTTACCGAAGCATCATTGATTAAAGAGTTAGAAAAAGAAGGCATTGGAAGGCCGAGCACCTACGTGCCAATTCTCAAAACCATTCAAGCACGCGCATATACTGAACTTGACGATAAAAAACGATTTTTTCCTACCGAATTAGGCATCATAGTCACCAAGTTACTCGTTGAGCATTTACCCAAAATCATGAATGTTTCATTTACCGCAGAGATGGAAACTGAATTAGACAAAATTGCGCAAGGAGATTTGCCCCGAGATAAAGTACTGCTCGATTTTTACGCAACCTTCTCAAAAGATCTCAAAGCTTTTCGCAAAGATATCGGTTCTAAATCACTGGAAACAACAACTATAACTTGTCCTTCATGCAAACAACACGCCCTCGTCATACGCTTTGGCAAAGCTGGACCATTTCTCGGATGCCCCGGATTTCCTGAGTGTACCTTTACCAGTAATTTTACTCGAGCTACTGATGGTACCATCACGCTCGTTGAGGCACCACAACCAACACTTCTTGAAGAACTTTGCCCTCAGTGCGGCAAACAATTACGTACGGCCATGGGACGTTTTGGCCCGTTTACCGCCTGCTCAGGATACCCTGAATGTAAATACATCAAACAAATAATCGCGTGGTTCCCATGCCCCTTATGCGGCAGCGAAATCGCACAGCGATCATGGCGTGGTAAAATATTTTGGGGATGTAAGGGATATCCTCAATGCAAATTCTCTATCTCAGGAGATATTGTACAAAAAAGTTGCCCTTCCTGTAATGCTCCTTATTTGCGTAAACGGATATCAGTTGCCAAAGGCACCCTGTTGGTATGTCCCACAAAAGGATGCGGATATACAGTCCCTGAATAACTCCCTACCTCACATAAATATTGCAATTTGGAAATTGAATATGATATTCTAATAAAATATGGAAGTGCTGTATATAGCGCTGTCAATACAAAGAAAGGATATTATATGAATAGCAGGGTATCATATTTTCTCATCATAAGTATCATTGCAACCTCATCCCTTGTTGCGGGAGAATCCCCAGAATATACGGGAGTACGGGGCAGAATTCAGGAACGCCGCGCCGAACAAGGAACGGTACGTGAACGTGTAGGCCAACGTCGTGAAGCACGCCAGTCAGCTCGCGCTGAACGCCGTGACACGGTTAAAGGACGAGTACAAGAGCGCCGTAGCGGAGAAAACCTTAGTGGCATGACCTATATATGCCAACAGGACCCTATGAACCCCGCCTGTACTGAACAATCCCTTGAATAAGTCAGATATATAACTTCAATTTGAAAATATTTATTGACTCTGAGCTATCGTTTTTGCGATACTTAGAATTAGTAATTGCTTAGCCAGAAGGCATAAGCCTATGGATAAGCCTATTTAACATAAAGGAGACCAATATATGTTTAAGAAACTAAACATACTTCTTGCGCTTGGTGCACTTTGTGCATTTGGCCTTGTAGCAGAAAATGCTGAAAAAGCACCTAAGATGAAAAAACAAAAAAGAGAACACGTTAACAAGAAACATCGCATGATAGAATACTACGACTCAGAAGGAAATCTTGTGAGCGAAGAAGGCGTAGCAACGATTTCTGAAAATGGTTCTGGTTCTACTTCATGTGGCAAAAAGTACTGCGGTGAAAGAAGTTGCAACAAATGCACTCACACAGAACAATCATGCCCTCCAGCACCGTTGTGTGAAAAAAGCATTTTAGTACCTGCAAAACGTCATAAACGAACATATACTGATTATGTTTGGGAATGCCCTTCAGATGCAACAATGGTAAAGTAACCTATACTTGAGTTAGTTATAGAGGGCTGCCCATCGCAGCATCTTGATAAGAACTCCCAAGCCCTATGTGAATCTTCTATGGTCACATAGGGCTTTTTTATTCTCCTACGCAAGAATACCCATCCCAAGGACCCTCTCTTGGCCCAGAGATAAATGACAAATATAAACCCCAAATCATAGCCACTTGATCGACATGCCCTTCAGGTATACCCTTATAGAGTGCACGTACTGTATAAGAGAAAGGATGTCGCTATGAATAAACTCACCGCTCGCCGAATCACAAGAATGATACTGCTTTTCTCTCTTTTTATTCCTGCCGCTGGTAATACACAACCTACGCTCAGCAGAATTATTCCTGAGATACTAGCGGTACCACCCAATCATCTACTCTCCCACCTGCCCATATCAGCACAATTAAAATGGCAGGCGTATGTGCAAAAATTAGGGTATAAAGATATCGGAGTCCTCGTTATCCCACAATGGATGCCCTTTGGCAGTTTTACCATTGGTAATGTCATCTTCCTCAACACCGACCTCATCCATCAGGCACAGGAAATTCAAGAACGACACATTGAGCATGAATGCTGGCACGCATCACAAAATCACACCGCCCAACAAGCACTCTGGGGGGTGCTGTATGCGATCATATATATGTGTGGGGTGTCGATATTTAACCCTGAAATCACCAAGCCTCACGTACGTGCCTACCTTACCACACTTGGCGCCTACTGCACCTATGCACTATTTCATAATCGGGTCGTACGTCCCCTTGAGTTAGAAGCAGAGGTTGGCAGTGCCCTGAAACATAACACGACGCAAAAGGCGCAAGCTGTACTCGCCGATGAAATACTTCGTGAAGAGGGGGTTTATCAAAAACCACGATCGTTGCCACAGATCCTGAGCGATGTGTTCTTTGCCCTTATCGCACCATTCCATCCAACAGCACGTGAGTATCTCGTACAACTACAACGAGCAACACAAAAATAATTGTGGTACACGTTACAACAATGATGGTCCGGACTATAAAATCCCGGACCATCATTGTTACTGCAAAAAACTACTCCGACTTACTCATCGTAGAAAAACTTGATACGCCTGATGACGATGACGATGAGGAGCTTGACGAACTTGAGGAAGAACTTGATGAACTGGACGTGATTGGTTTTTTAATACGTAATGGAGGACATCCTCTATGTCCGCAATCGCGCTGCGGCTTACTAATAAACGCACTCAATAGCGCTTTAAAGCTCTTCTTATTATATAGGTACTGTTTCTGCTGAACACGTAGCTCAAGTATATGGTCATAAAAAGGCAGCCTTACCGTATCACCCTCATCCTTATCACGCAATACAGAAGAAGGAAGAGTTGAGGGAAATCGCCTGTTTAGTGTGGGGTGTGAATTAGTATTCCAATTATCAGAACGATCGCCTACCAATGTAGGATCATACGGCCCGTACGAAAAACACTCTCTCCAATATACTACGCCCGCTCCTTTCCGAGCCGCCATTTTCCAAGTCGCCATATATTCGGCAAGTCTGTACACTAAATATATTTCATCACTATAGCCGGGTGACCTTACATACGATTTTGCAGTATGCCGCGGACCATATAAAGGAGGCGCATCGCTTTCACAATCACGGCTTGTAGCCCATACAGGGATTAAAATAGTCTCCCCTGAAACAACATCTATACCCATACTCGACGCAAAATACTTTACATCTTTTTCACACGCATAATAACTCTGTATATCAGCGATAAAAATATCACCCTCCACCGGCTTTTTAGCAACAGTCGATACAGTTTCCGAAGCAATCGCGGTGATAGAGATACATGACAACACAACCCCACATAAGATTGTATACCTAGGATTTTTCATACTACTTTTCCAATTAATTCACTAATGGGTCAAAAAATAACTGAGCAAATAATAACACAATTCACACTTCATTACAATCAATGTAACGAAAAAACCGAGCAATTTCATCTCATTAATTCAAATATAAGCAATTTTAATTATAAGGGAATTTGATATACGATTGCGATGGCATTCGTGGACAATACTCCTCGGAGAAACAAGTTTGAACTTCTTATCTTCACCCTCTACGAAAAGCATCATGCCTTGTGAAGTAATTCCCATCATCACGCGTGGAGCAAGATTGGTAACAAAAATCCCTTGTGTATGCAGTAAATCTTCAGGAAGAAAATGTGTTCTTTGCCCTTATCGCACCATTCCATCCAACAGCACGTGAGTATCTCGTACAACTACAACGAGCAACACAAAAATAATTGTGGTACACGTTACAACAA
>Ga0207160_1011_pt1 | contig 72250 bp, 73 predicted proteins | sample Alteio_BWMinHeat_21_FD_153510 | JGI IMG/M metagenome (GOLD analysis project Ga0207160, IMG submission 153510) | Enriched cells from forest soil in Barre Woods Harvard Forest LTER site, Petersham, Massachusetts, United States -... | ecosystem: Environmental > Terrestrial > Soil > Temperate forest >... | reverse complement strand
AATTTTTTTCCAAAAAACATTCAGCCATACTAAAATAAAACAGCTAAAAAACCTATTAATTATTATCAGGAAAAACTTGCTTGGTTCTTTTAGCCATCTCGGCGGCAATTACGCGTCCGTCTTCACCTTGCTCTTTCAGTTTTTCTATGATGTTTTGGTAGCTTTTAAAATCTCTATCCTGGCTTAATTTAAAAACCGTATCAATTTCAGTTACTTCAATTTCAAAAGCCACAATAGCATCCATTACGCGTTGTTTAAACTCTGCAGGTATATTATCAAACGTGGTTGGCGATTGTTGATTATGGTTTTCAAAATGTAGCGAGGTCATGCGCAACACATTTTCTAATGCCTCATCATTCAAAAATTTAATAATGCCTTTAGCATGCACACTCATATAATTCCAGGTAGATGGCGTATGTGGGTTAGTATACCATGTGCCGCTTACATAAGTGTGTTTGCCTGTAAACACCACCAGCACATTTGGGTTATGCAAAAATGCTTTATGGTGGTCGGTGTTTTTCATAATATGCCCTCTCACTATTTTTTTGCCCGCGTGTTCTTCAATAAACACCGGCACTTGTGTAGCAATGGGTTTATTTTGGGTATCGCATCCGCTCAAAAAAGCAAAGGGGTGCTCCTTAATAAACTCTTTTATTACTTCTTCATTTTGTTCTTTATGATAGGGTAGGTTATACATAAATATTTTTTAGGTTAATTAATTAATGTTTAACTAAACGCTTATAAAGGTACCAATTTTGTTTTCCGCTCTTGTTAAACTATTGTTATCTGCTGTTATTAAGTAAGGCCAATAAATTCTTATTAAGCTCGTTTGTTTTTTTACCCAGTACCGAAAAAAACTTGGTATCAAAATTTTCAACCGTAACAACTGCTTTCTTAATTATTTTTTTTCCTTCTTCCGTAAGGCCAACCGTTTTTGCGCGGGTGTCGGTTAAGTGTTCTTGTCGTTGTAATAAACCTTTTTGTTGCAAGGTTCGTAAAACAGTCGACGTTGTCATGGGGTCAATTTTTGTATGGTTCGATAAAATCACCTGCGTTACCTCTTGCTTATGCAACGTTAGCCAATGAACGCTTGCCAGCAACACAAACTGCGAATGCGTTAGTCCGTATTGCTCCAACGCTTTTTTAATTTCGCGTTGCCATAAATTGGTAACCTGCCAAAGCAAAAAGCCCGAACTATCTTCTGCCTTATCTACTGTAAACGTGTTATCGGCTGCTTTCATAATTTAGCCGCCGCTTTAATTTGCTCCTGCATATCGCTTGGCAAGGCATCAACAATTTTTTTGGCCACCAGCTTAACCCACACAAAACGCAACGGCCCTTCAACCTTCATGGTGGTTGTAATTTTTAATCCGGCCGGGGTGTCTTCAAAAGTGTGGTGCCCATACATTTTTGCCAACGGAAATTTAGTGAAATCGGTAAATTTTTTATTCTCCTCGGCTTCCACAATTCCAATTTTTAATTTAGGCCCGCCTTTAGGCTGAAACATAAAATGATTTCCTTTTTCAAACTTTCCTTCAATGCTGGCAAACTCAATGCTTTTGTCCCAGGTAGGCCAGTTGTTTACATCAGCAAATAGTTTCCACATTTGTTCTTTGGTAACTTCTTTAGTTACTACTGAGTGCGATTTTGTCCACATAATTTATTGTTTTAATGGTTTATTCATTTAATAAGTACAAATATAATAAGTGTACATACAATATGCAAGTTTATTTTTTAAACGGATTAAAATTTCTTTTGGGCGTTCCGTTTGGTTACAAACGTCGGGCTTTTCGCGCTGCATGGCAGCTTGCTACAATCCCTAACGCGTGCCTGCAAATTTTCATCGCTTTTTATGCTTTCTGTACATTGTTCCTATTTCTTCTTTAGGCAAAGCGGCTTTTCGTATTTTACAAAAATCATCTATGGGCTCTAAAAACAATTCGTTGCGGGCTTTAATTAATTCTTCCATTTTTCCGAAGGGAATTATCATGTTTTTATTAGCAATGGTTGTATCTCTTGAAAACATTGAACCAAATGAATATAGCGTGCCGTATTTTTGTTTAAACTCAAATTTTACCGAATCCATATAAAGTGGAGTTTTTATAAAACAATAATCCATGGCGCTTGCCCATACATAAGGATACTCGTTTACCTTTTTAATTTCTTTCATTATAAAAGGTTCAAGCTCTTTTAATTTATCCATCTCATAATGTCGTATCATTAAATCAGCATCTCTTATCGAATATTTTCCGTTGGGTTTCCTTTCGCCAATTAAATTGTAACCCGGCCAGCCGTACTGCTTGCAAATTAAAAGAAGCGCTTTTATATTTTTCCTGTCTCTTCTTTCTATAATATTATCCTGCATTTTGGATGGGAGTATATTTACAGGGCCCACCCTTGATGTCTGATCTCTAACATAAAGGCGGTGTATTTTTCGGCACACTTTTTTATTCAGCGATTTTTTATATTGTTTAAAAGTGCGGTTTAATTTTTTTCGTAATGCTTTATTTTGTTTAAACATAATAAAATTAAAAACCCCATCTGCTCCAAAAGTGTTACTGTTTTTAAATGTTTTATATTTTCCACCACGTATAGCACAGGCATATAAATAAGTTTTAGCTAAAGCGGTATCCCTTAACTTTAACTCATTGGCTGCCGCCAGTAAATAATCCTGATTAAAGCCTCTAACCGAATCTAAACTAAAAGCCATTTTAAAACAAGAATCTGCTTTATGATACTGTTCATATATAAAATAGTGTTGCGCTAAATTTATATCAGCATAGTATTGTATAAACTGTACTTGCGAAACAGAAACTTTGTATAAAACAAAAGAAAAAAAAGTAATTATAGTTTTCATTTTCTATTACTTAGACGCTTAATTGCAAATATATGAAAAGCTTTTCGCTGCCATCCCTAACGCATGCAACACCATATCATTTCAAAGAAACGGGCTAAGCCTATACAAAATATGCGGCTTGTAGAGCAAGCACAAAATGTATATTTTTGTAGCATCAATTTAGCACCAATAAAATATGCATAAAAAAGATTTAGTTTTATTTGTAAATGATTGGCTCGAATCGTGGACCGGAAACAAACCAAAACAATTGTTATCATTTTATACCGACGATGTTTTTTACCTCGACCCGGCCAACCAGGATGGCATAAAAGGCAAAGCAAATCTCGAAATTTACTTTACCAAGCTGCTTAATAAAAATGCCAATTGGAAATGGAGGGTTATCGAAATTTTTCCTACCACAAAAGGCTTTACACTTAAATGGGAAGCCATTATACCTGTTTTAGATAAAGCATTTCTTATTTATGGAGTAGACCTTGTTGAAATGAAAGGCAATAAAATATGTAGAGATGAAATTTATTTCGACCGTTACAATTGGCATACCGAAGTAGACCTCAATAAGCAAAACAAAACTAAGGTTTAATAAAACCTCACTTCGTTATATCAGTATTAATATCAGGGCGTTCCAACATCTTGTCATTTCCACTGAAAGGAGAAATCTTTATTTGCACCCATCTATTCAACACTTCTCTCATCCCTTCCTCATGCCTGAGCTCCAAAAAAATACTATCTTTACTTTAACGCTTTTAACATGCAAAAAATTTGCCTTGCCATTTTCCTTGTTTTTGTTTTTTTTAGTTCGGGCAATGCCCAAGTAAAATGGACGGTTAAAAAACCGTTTGAACAAAAAAACTTTATTGAAAACAAAGGACAGTTTTTTATTGAAGACAAACTAAACTCCAAAGAAATTTTATACGCCGCAAGCATTGATGGGGTAACTTATTATTTTACTAAAACGGGTTATGTAATGCAGCATCTTGCATCGCAAAAAAATACCGAAAAAGAAATTGAAGAATTAAAAGAAAAAGCAGGCATCAAAGAAAATGCGGAAGGAGAGGAAGAAAAAGAATTTAAATACAAAACCATTTCGCAACTCCATCAAATGCAATGGCAGGGCACTAACGCCAATGTGCAAATAGTAGCCGAGGATATAGTAAGCAATTATTACACCTATAGCGACCTAAACGATAAACAAGGCAAAAAAACCATAAAGGCACAAGCCTATAAAAAACTAACCTACAAAAATCTGTATCCTTTTATTGATGTGGTGTACGAATTTCCTGCTGATACAACAGGCATTAAATACAGTATTTATTTACACCCCGGTGCCAATGTAAACAACATCAAAATAAATTATCCCGATAATAATGGCATCAATTTAAACCAGCAGGGCAACATCCTAATTAAATCTGAGTTTGGTTTATTAACCGACCACAAACCAATTACCTATCAACAAAATAACAAAGCGGCCATAAAAAGTAATTTTATTTTACATGACAACACTGTAAGTTTTTTTATAGATAAAACTCTTACTAATGAAACCATTGTTATTGACCCTTGGACTGCAAATCCAAATTTCCCATTCTTAAATAGAGCCTATGATGTTGATTATGATGCGCAGGGTAACGTATATGTTTATGGAGGATATAAAAATCCATTTTATTTAAATAAATATTCTCCAACCGGAGGTCTTATTTGGACCCACGCATTCAATCTTTTCAGTAATAATTATTATGGCGATTTTGCCATCGATATAAATAGCGGCAGTATTTATATTGTACAAGGATTTAACCCCGGCTCGGGCGCACAAGTTTTAAAATTAAATTCGGCCGGCATAGTAACAACAACATTTCCGGGCAATCGAAATTTTGGAGAAATGTGGCGAATCACATTCGATAAATGTTCAAACAGAGCTGTTATTGCTGGCGGCGGAACTTCAAGCCCAACCTATCAAACCTGTATGTTAGATACAAATCTTATTTACCTAAACATGGTACAGTATGTTGCCTCCAATAACTTCGGACATGATGCCAGTTGTCTTGCATTAGATAATTTCGGCAATTGTTATCAAATAACCAATCATAAATCCTTTCGTTTCGATGGGCTATTTGATAATCAATTAGTAAAACTGCCTATGCCAAGCCTAACACCCACTACTTATTATGTACCAACAAATCATCATTTTGTAGAAGCAGAGAGTAATTTATTTTATAGCGCGTATTCTAGCACCTATGCAAATGGGTATAATGGCATTACTGCTTCAAATACCAATGTTTTTACATATGATAGTTATATCCTAAAAAAATGGCAGGGCAGTAATGGAACACAATTAGCATCTAAAACAATAAATACACCTGCTCATTCAGATAGTCTTATTTCTTGGGGTGGTTTAACTTCCGACGATTGCGATAATGTTTTTTTAGGCAGCATTAATAAAGTTAATCAGTACGACCCAAATTTAAATTTAACTAACTCCTTTGCCATGACTGATACCATATATGATGTTAAGCTAGGGCGAGGCAATAATTTATATGTGTGCGGTGCAGGTTTTGTTTCTGCCATTCAGGTTTTACTATCCACTTGTAGCCCTTCAAATATTCAGGCTACACAAACAGTTCAAAATGCGGGTTGTGGTAATGCTTTGGGTAGTGCAACTGTTGTTGCTTCGGGTGCAGGCAGCCAGCCTCCTTACACTATTACTTGGAACACAACACCTGTGCAAACTGGTAGCGTTGCAATTAATTTACCATCGGGCGCTTACTTGGTTACTATTACAGATGCAAGTTGTCATCAACAAATTAAAATAGATACGGTACTAGTTGGTTTTAATGGTTTTCAAACACAAATAAACACCAGCAGTGCTACTTGCAATGGTTTATCAACCTGTGCTGCAACAATTACGGCAACATCAGGTGCATTTCCTTATACTTATCAATGGCAAACAGGGCAAAACACACCTGCTGTTTCAGGTTTAGCAGCAGGCACCTATACGGTTAAAGTAACCAATGCAACGGGTACGTGCGCAAATACATTTAGCATTACACTTACACAACCTGCACCCATAACAGCCACTATTTCAAAACCCGATTGTAAAGATGTAAACTCAGCTTACTTAAAAGTAACTGCAAGTGGTGGCACCGGGCCTTACACATATAGCTGGAGCACTAACCCCATACAAACAACCGATAGCATATACGATTTAAGTCAGAACAGTTATAGCGTAACGGTAACAGATGCTAACTTATGTTCAAAATCTTTTTCCGAAACCATTTCTTTAAATTTTCAAACCTTCGAAACCGTAAATGTTTTTAAACCCAATGGCGATACTAAAAACGAAGTGTTTTTTCCTTTTGCCTATGGCAACAACAGCATAGATGTTTTAGCCACATTAATTGATAATTACGAATTATACATTTACGACCGTTGGGGCAAAAAAGTTTTTTATACTACCCAGCCCACCACCACCTGGGATGGTAAAGAAGCCAACGGAAGCACTTGCCCCAATGGTGTTTATTTTTGGATGCTGAGCATAAACTCTAAATGTCAAACTGCAGGCACGCAAACCTTTAAAGGCTTTGTGCATTTAGATAGGTAAACCGGGGCTTTCATAAAAGTGCAGCATTAAAATTTAGCCCACCACCAACCTAAAACTTAATACAACTCAAACAATAACCTTACACATGTAAGATTTTTGCAAAAGTTGTATTTTTTACCTTTAATTATTAATGTAGGTTTGACTAAATAACTAAACCAATATTTATGCTTACATCATCATCAAAAAAAACAATTTTAATTACGGCTGCATCAGCAGTCATACTTATTTTTTCTGCCTGCCATAACGGAAAAAATGGCGGCAACGGTTACAACTCACCAACAGCAGCCGCATGCAGTTGCGAGGCCAATTGGTTTCCGCACGCAACCACCCCAAACACCATAGATGGTAAAGGTGGTCCGTTTGATATACCTCTTACAGGCAGCACAACTAATTGCCAGTTTCACCAATGGTCGTGGCAAAAATTTTTGTGGCTTACACGTCCTATGACAAACGGCCATGCTTTTTTTCAAGACTCACTTATACAAGTAGATCCCGATTTAATTCCTGTTCCATCACATAGCAACATTCCACTTGTACTTAGCGATACTAAACAAGCAGGCAGCAAAGGCGATTTAATTACAAACCCTGCGTATAACGGTACGGCTTATAAAGTTTACTATTCAATTTATGTAAACAAAACACTAAAGCACGCCGCCGATTCATTTAAAAAAGTAATCGACACAACTACAAGTCTTCTTAATAACTCATTAAATTTTCCTAACGGTTCGTTAGAGTTAAAAGTATCGTGGGTTAATATAGCCGCTATTCCTGCAGCCGAGCAAGGCAATTATTACCAAGCCAATTCTACCATTATGACTGTTCCTTCACCCGGCGATACAGTTTATACAACAACAACCGTAGCCTTGTTAGGCATGCATGTAGTAGGTCGTGTAATTAATCACCCCGAATTTATTTGGGCAACTTTCGAACATCATGGCATGCAACCTTATTACAACTGGGCAAACGCAACCGACTCGTCCGATGCTTCAGCTACCGCCGCCAACGATAAATTACTTTTTGCTAAAGGCAGCGCAACTACTATGTCAGGCATCACCTGGGATACTACAACTAAACAAGCCGATAGCATGTACCGCGTGTTTACACTTTATAAATATGGCACACCACGCGTAGCAAAAGATAGTTTTATGCCAGGCACCTGCCAAGCCGAACCCGTTAACTACGCCAATGTTGATAGCCTTAACAAATGTGTTGCAGCCAACCTTACACCTAACGATGTGTGGAGAAATTATTTCTACAACGGTTCTATATGGGTTAACATGGATGGCCTTACCGAGGCACAACAAGACTCTCTAATCATAGCGCAAGGCTTTAACATTGGTAATGCGCAAACAGGCGATGTTGTTCGTGGTTCATTATCCGTATCCAACATCACGATGGAAACTTACTTACAAACTTTTGCCGACCAAACCCAGAAAATTTTCACCTATAATGCCACTAGTATTGCTAATTGTTTTGGTTGCCACACAGGTTCGGCAGGCATTACATTTAACGATAAATCAGTTACGGCAACTTCGCCTTTATTTGTAAGTCACATTTTCCGAAATTTTGTTAGTAGTACTGCTGCTCCTGGTCCTAAAGCAACTACGCTAGCAGCTAAAAAAGGCAAACTGCGTAAACTTACTATCGATGAGGCTAAACAACAAGGTGTAAGAGATTTCTTAAACAACCTAAAACGTAAACAACAAAAATAAAACATCTTCAGCATCTCTAAAAAAAAGCCACTCATTAAAACCGAGTGGCTTTTTTATTTTTTCTATCTCTTGCCGGTAATAACACCAACAAGGGCGGAGACCTATATTTGTTTTTGCAAAATATTAGTTTAACTTAGTTATAATAAAAACCAACACCATGAAAAAAATAATATGCCTTTTACTGTTTGTTATAACAATAAGCAGTAATGCTCAAATTACACTTGACAATACATATAATTCATACTTTAATGCTGGAATAAATAACACTGGATTCACAGTAGTTAATCTTTCAAACTCAGGGTACAAATATGTTAACCCTTTTCTGCGGAATGGCAATATAATTTTATATAATTTAAATCATACTATTTTTAAAACACTTACTTACCCTCCAATTCCATCAGGTGGAGGCGATTTATTATATTTTATTTCCGAAACATTATTTGACAATAACCCAAGTAATGTTGAATTTTTAATTAATAGACAAACTAATAATGGAAATAGTAGCGTTTATGTTTTTGAAGAAAATGGTGCCCAATTATTTTTCAAAGACTCTGTTTATATTGCAGGTACTAATCCTGGAATGTATCCATCCCCAACTACGTCTCTTTTTTACACCACATCGGGCGTAAAACTTTTACTAACCGCACTGGCTTCAGATTCTGTTTATGTTTATAATTTACCGGGTAGTTTAGTTTGTAGTGATTGTACTAATAGTATAACCAGCAGCAGAACAGAAAACAATAATTTACAAAACAACGGAATTACAAATTACCCAAACCCTGCAAAAAACGAAACAACAGTTGCTTATGATTTGCCACCAGGAGTTACAAGTGCTGATTTAGTTTTTTACAACATAACAGGGCAAGAGGTTAAACGCTTTAAAGTAAGTAATGCGTTTAAGGATATACTTATAAGCACCAGCGATTTGGAAGCAGGCACTTATTACTATCAACTACAAGCTTCAGGTGTTAATAGTGCAGGTAAAAAAATGATTATAATTAAATAACCGTTTATGAAAAAAATGCCGTCTTTTAAAAATGTTGCACGTTTTTGTGTGGTAATTTTTTTAACTTAGTTATATAATAAAACAACCAACACCAGGAAAAAATTAATATGCCTTTTACTGTTTGTTGCAACAATAAGTGGTAACGCCCAAATGTTGTTATTATGAAAGAGCAAGCATGGGCTTTACACTATCTCGTATTTTTCGGTAAAGTCGGCTAAAAAGCAATCGGGTTTATTAATGTTTGCTTTTTGTTTGTGTACAAAAAAAATAGCAACATCCCAGTCTTCAACTGTTTTTTTAAAAGCAGTTACACGGCTTATTACTTCAATTTTATCGTTCTTAAATTTTTTTGTTTTTCTGCCCACTAACGAAAAAAGCTGGGCTGCTTTTTGCTGCGCACTATCTAAAGTCATCCTACCTAGTTTTTAATAAATTAAAAGCTCCGCTATCTAATTGCGGTTAGGAGTTTTTACCCCCTAGGATGTTCACCTTAGATAAAACAAAAATATAATAATTTTTGTTTTTTTAATGTCAATTTTTGTTAATTACAACTTATGCTAACGATAAAGTGGCTTTACTCGTCATCACAAAAAATCGTTCGCCAATTTCGTGTAATAAAATAAAACTCATTTCGTTTTTAAAAAACACAGCTACATCATAACCAACTTTTGCCTCGCTCCTACCATCAAACATTGTACTCGGAAATATAACCATAGAAGATACAACGTAAGTTGTATTAGTTTCTGTTTCAATAATTTCGTTATTTTTTAAATGCTTGTTATTACTTAAAGCTTTTTCAGCTTCTTCAAAAGTTTTGTATTGTGCATTCATTTTGTTTGGGTTTTGTTTTTACAAATATATATCGTCATACAAGCTTTATACATTATCAAATAGTTACTTTTAGTTTAGTAAAAAACATCAATATTGTTTTTTTTCATAAAATGTTTATAACCCTAAAAAAATTTAGGGCGTTCCGGTGCTTTGTAAACACGCACCGTCGGGCTTTACACTACAAGTTTTGCTGATTACCGCAAAAGCTTTCCGTTACAATCCCTAACGCAACACAAAGCAATTTTGTACATTTAAAAACTAAAAAATTACTTCATGACTACAAGAAAACAAGGACAAATAATATTTACTGTCATTGGGATATTGCTTTCACTAATTTGGTTAATTACCGATATAAGTTGGCAGCCTATAATAATTTTAATTGGACTAATTGCTTTATTATTTTCTTTACTATACTCTGACAAAATAAAGTTTAATAAAAATAAGGCCAAAAGAATTACATTAATGATTGCAGTATCGTATTTCATAATAGGTAATTTTGTTGGATATTTTGTTTCAATTCAAGCAATTAAATTCGATAGTATATTATCTTACATTTTTGTGCCTTATACATTTAATTGGTTTTTATCTGCTTTCGCCGGAGGAGATATGTTGACGATTGTATTTGAAGTTATGGCATTTGTACTTTCGTTATTTATTTTTTTCCCCATTGGCCTGTACTTTTCAAAGCCAACAAAAATATAAACTCCACCCTTGCGGGTGTTATCACCCACAAGCAAACTATCTATCCTCTTTTTTAGCAGCCCACACAAGGGCAATAACCCAGCCTAAAAAAGTCCAGCCAAGTAAAAGGTTAAGCAAAAACACTTGCAACGCAAACGATTTTTTGCCAACTACAATACTGGGTAAAAAATAAATGGCTAGCCCTAAAACTAGCATTATTAAAAATCCTTCCATGTTTATTTTATCAGTTTTCATTTTTAGCAGCCCATATAAGGGCAATAATCCAACCCAAAACAGTCCAGCCAAGTAAAAAGTTTAGTAAAAACACCTGCATCACAAACGTTTTTTTCCAAGCCACAACCGTAGGTAAAAAGTAAAGAAAAAACAATAATGCGCTTCCCGCAGCCATACTGATATCCATAGTACTTATTTTTTATTATCTATCCTCTTTTTTAGCAGCCCACACAAGCGCAATAACCCAACCTAAAAAAGTCCAGCCCAAAAAAAGGTTAAGCAAAAAAACTTGCATGGCAAACGTTTTTTTGCCAACTACTATAGTAGGTAAAAAATAAATAAGTAGTACTACAAGTATTAATAAAATCTCCATGCTTATTTACTCGTTACAATTTTCCTAACCTCACGTTGCCCGCCAACATAAGTTTTAACCTCAATAGTAACACCATCAGGTTCTTTTACAGACTGCCCAAGTAAATTATAATATTGCGTGCTCAGTAAATCTTCTTGGCTGTTGTAATGCTCTATAGCATAGGTGCAGTTGTTTACTGTTAGGTTTACCGCACGAAAACCGGTAGAAGATGGAGTGTATATTTTATGAGTACCAACAGTTAAATCAGAAGTATAAATTATTATAGATACAATAAAATTACTATCTACCCATGCTGATAGGTAATATTTTTATTAAAACTGCTTAAGCTATCCTTTATTGGAGCGTTATTTGTGGCGCCCCAAGTGCCTGTAAAATGGGCATAAAACTTAACAGTTTCATTATAGCAAATCACGTTGGGTCTTATACTATCAATTTCTGCATTTGGTATTTGAGCAAAACAATTTACTGAAATAAAAAGCAATAAAGAAATTGTAAAATTTTTCATATAGCAAATGTATGAAAAAATAAATTTGAATTATACTTTTTAATAAGGAGCAATATCAAATGTTAAACCTACTGCATTGTATTTATTTACCTCGTTTATAATTACTTGCTGGTAAATTGAGAGCCCACCTAAAGGAGTTATTAATTCACCAGGCACCCAAATAGTATAATTATTTGAGCCTAAACTGCTAAGTGCTTTGGGGTGATAATTAAATTTTGTAGAGCTTTTTGTTTTTACGTATGAGCTTACAGCATTGTTTCTGCCTAACCAGGCAATGCGTGGTAAACTTGGGTTAGTTACTATATATATGTTTCCTGCAATAGAATTATAAGGCGGATAAATGCTACTAATAGTATTAAAGCGTCTATTCAAAATAAATTCTAACTCCATTGTTTGGCAATTGTAATTTAATCGCTCGCTTAAGCCAATATTGTCATTTGCTATTTTATACCAATAATTAATATTAGTTGGTAAATTACCCGAACCCGAAACAGTATTTATATACTCGTAGGATGCGATGCCATAGGTTACTCTATCACCAAAATTATAAGTCGTTCCACTTGCATAAGCAGCATAAGTTAAATTGCCTAAATAATTATTTGATATATCGTTTTGCAGTTTTTGTGTCGGACTTAAATAAGCTAATAACAAAGCCATAAATTTTGGCTGCCGCAAAATAGGCACGTTTATATCCGCCGCTTTTTGGTTGGTATCTATAGTAATTAAATCAGGCAGATTGATATTGTATTTTTGCACCCCAGTTGTTTGGTGATGGTTCTTGTATCGCATATCCGGCAGCTAAAATATGACTGCGATTATTAAAACCTGATAATGCGTTTAAATTATAAACGGTGGTTGCATCTGCAAAAATCGCTTATTCAAATATAAAAATAATTCGTCATATATGGCGATATAATTTTGGCCTTTACGCCGACTTTTGAGTATGTCGAAAGAAAAGGATGTACTCGTTAAATTAGCAGATAATATTGGTAAGCGGGCTAAAGTAAAATTTAAATCAAATGTTGAGTTTGCCAATGTATGCGATTTAAACGAAAGTACCATTCGTCGTATTTTACAGGGGCAACAAAATATATCCATAAAAGCCCTAAAGCGCATCTGCGAAGCTTTGGAAATTAAAATGTCAGACCTCCTAAAAGAAACAGGTAATTAATTAGTGCTATATAACATGAGTGACCAAATCCCAAAATCGATAAAAATTTTAAAAGCATTATTAATTATTAGACTTAGTTTAATAGCATTACTTATTGTTGCCTTTATTGTAGTTCAGGATACCGACCCCTCACAACATAGTTTTGCATCGGGTTTAAAGCAAGGCATAGCCGCAAGGTTTGAAATAGGCTCGTTAGGCAGTGCAGAGCAAATTGGTTATATTTTTGGCAGACTCTCTTTTGCTATATTTTTTACCATGGCTATACTTGCCTATATTAAAACTAGGCAATTTAAAATTGTTTTAACTATTGTAATTATTGATTTGGTTTTTGGTTTTGGTAATGGTTTTCCAATTTTTCAAATAATTATTTTAATAATTGTCTTAGGCCAGTCGGCAAAAAACTATTTAAAAAACATACCGCAACAAAATACCGAACCAGACACTCCTTAGCAAATTTATCTTTTACCAACCGCACAAGCCACCGCACCCCTAAACAAACAACCAATTAATTTTAAAATTATATTTGCCTTGCTTTTAATAATGCAATAAAAATGGCATTCGACCCAAGTAACCCTGTTGTTAAACTATGTCTTCAGGCAATGGACATGGAGGCAAATAACAAACCCCAGGAAGCAAGCAAATTATTTATGCAGGCATGGCACAAGGCCACCGCCGATTTCGAAAAATTTATTGCCGCTTATTATGTAAGCCGCCATCAAAGCAACACTGCCAATAAATTAAAATGGATAGAAACAACCTTGCAGCTTGCCTTAAAAATAAATGATGATTCTGTTCATAGTGCTTTACCTGCGCTGTATGTAGACCGCGCCAAATGTTATGAAGAGTTGGGCAACCACCAAGAAGCAAAAATTAATTACGAATTAGCAGCATCGCCCGCCGCCGCGCCAAGCGATAAAGGTCCTTTTTATCATGGCACAAAAGCAGCCTTGCAAATTGGCGATTTATTAACGGTAGGGGCAAAATCTAACTACAAAGCCAACCTGGTAATGAATCACATTTATTTTACCGCACTGGTTAATGGTGCAGGGCTTGCCGCCGCACTTGCCAAAGGCGATGGCGCCGAACATGTTTATATTGTTGAACCAACCGGCAGTTTTGAAAACGACCCCAACGTTACCGATAAAAAATTTCCGGGTAACCCAACACGTTCCTATCGCACCACAGCATCCTTAAAAATAATTGGCGAAGTAACTGAGTGGCTAAAACAAACACCCGAGCAAATTCAACAATGGCGTCAAAAACTAGCCAACAACAAAGGCGAAATTATTAATTAATTTAAGGCCGCATTTTGCGTGCTTAAAACACTTTGTTTCAAGCCAGTAAAGCTCAGTCAACTTTTCAGAAAAACAAAAAACTGCTTATTGTAAAGTAATTGTTATGCTAAGCCTGCAACTCTTTTAACCAAGTGTAAAATATTTACCCCAAAAAACAACCAAGTAATTAATTTGTATCTTTGGTTTGCTAAATTTATTTCATGAAAAATTCATTACTTATTATTGGCCTGGTAATTACGTTGTTTGCTTGTAAAAAATCAAGCAGCACATCAACACAAACTACCACTACGCCACCGGCGGCTACAACATCGCAAATACAAATGGTCATTTACTCTCCGGTGTTTCCTTATCAATATTTATATACTACTGCTGCACAAACAAATTTAAATGATAGCACTGCAACACAAGGCGTAACAGTTACCTATACGGTTACTAACGGAAACAGACTGTACACAGCCTTAGCGCAAGATGTTGCATCAAACATAAATGCAACCACCGATAGCTTTAGAGTTACCGTATATATAAACGGAGTAAGAAAATATTACAGTGCAGGCAAACATAGTGCCGAGGCACAGTTTCACCTGTAGTTTAAGGGGTAATTAGTTTAAGCAAACACGTACAAATTTATCCGGGGCAGGCGTCCACGAAAGGCGCGAACCTAAGTTTTGTTGGGCAGTATAGGTGGGCAGACAGTGCGCCGAACAAAACGCAGGTTGGCTTTTGTGGTGCCTTTTCTTTGCTTCGTTTCTTTGGGCATGCAAAGAAATGAAGGTGAAAGAACTTTCTTGTTTTTTAAATCCCTCATTAAAAACCATAAACAACATGCTGTGTAAAAACACCTGTTAACAATTTGACATAATAAAAATAAAGTTGTATATTAGATATATAATATATTTACTTCTGTTAAACCATGACCGAAGAAAAACTTACACCCGCCGACCGCAAATACATCCTCTACGATCTTAAAAACTCGTTCCTTGCCGGCTTTGGTTTTTTAGCAGCCGTACTGTTGTTTATGGCCATAACCCATTCGGGTTTTGCCTTGTTTGGTTTAAGTCACCATGCAAATTGGCTTAAGCGTATACTAATTACTTTTGGTTTTTGTTTTTTTATTGTTTGCATAGTAGCCGTATCGTACTACAACCATTATTTAGATTTAATAGCAGGCAAAAAAATTATACTAACCATAAACAAATATAAAATTGTAAGCAAAAAACACAACCACTATTTAGTATCCGATGTGCCAAACTACAAGCGCATACACATTGATGCCGACCATATACCCCACATTAACCGCAACCAACCCCTAAACATACAGTTAGCAAAACGCAGCCACCTAATACTTTTCATTTCTAACGGCGCCGATAATTATTTGCTCAAACCCACAGCTATAGCGGCTTAACCTAAGCCTTAAACCAAAAATTACTACATTTGGTTATTAAACGTTTAATAACACAAACATGAAAAAATTATTTTCCGCAATTACCATTTGTATCGTTGCTTCGTTAATTATTATGGCTTGTAAAAAAAGCAGCAGCACTACATCAACATCGTCAACCACAACATCAACCACATCAACATCATCAACCACTAACGTGGTGCTTGGCCCTTATGTAGCTCAGCTTCAGGTAAACAACCAGTTTGACGATAACACACTTAGCACCGGCACAAAAGATTCAACCAGCTCGGCCGCAACAATTATTTTTGGCGCATTAAACATTGGCACTGTTAGCCTTAATAATACTGTCTTAACTTTTTCATACACTAGTTATTATATTCCAACGGGTGTTATAGCACCTGTGCGTGGCAAACCCACCTGGCAGGTAACTGGTGGCAGTGGCTTTGGTGCTTTTACGTATACAACAGTTAAAAGCGTTCCTTATTTTGGCGATTTACATGTAAGCACAAGCACCGTTACCCGCTCGGGCAATGTAGTAATAACGCATCCTGTAATTTATGCCGATAGCATTAGGTACTCCATTATTGATAACAACAGCAACATGGCTACTAAAGTAGTTGGTAACTCTTCTACCGGCTTTACGTTTACACCCGCTATGATGACAGCACTGGGTGCAACAAATAGTGGCGCAAGCATACAAATTTCAGGTTCAGTTAATGAAAATAGCCTGCAAGGTGGCAAAGTTATAAGCTTTCAAAACGGATGCAGTTATAACAAATACGGCATTACAATTAACTAGGTTTTTTCTTTAAGCTCCGTTTTACCAAGTACAAAATATTTCTTTTGGGCGTTCCGGTGGTTTACCACCGTCGGGCTTTACACTGCAAGTTTTCGGATTACCAAAAAGCTTTCCGTTGCAATCTCTAACGCATTTATTCGCGTTTGTCATTTCGAAGAAGGCACGACTGAGAAATCTTTATTTACAAACACGAACTTTCCACTTCAAATATTTTTCCTCAAACAAACCTTTAGTTATTGTAAAGTAAATTTTTCCTTCATCAATTTGTTTTTTTCATCGCAAAAAAATCAAAAACTAAAAACCTGCTTACATAATTTATAACTTACTGTTACAAAAACATGCACTAGGTTAAACTACCTAGTAACTAGGTTAAAGCACCTATTCTTGTTCATAAAAAATACATTTTTCCTTTTTTATTTAACAGTTTTTCGCTGTTTTAAATTAATAACCAATTCTTAATGCTGTAAATTTGTAACAACAAAATAATTAAAAAAAATAAAAAATATGAGTTCGTACTTATTGCAAATTAAACCCAACACCGAAACCAAATTAGAATTTTTCTATAAAGAACTTTCAGCTCTTATCGAAAATTTTAAAACCGAAACCGATTTTACCAAACTAATACACGTTCCCGCATCAAATTGCGCATTACTAACCACAACCAATTTGCAACTTAGGTTTGCCTTAAGTAAAAACACCAATTACATTTCAATTCCTTATAACACATTACCATAAACCCTTTTAAAATTAAAATATATGAATATAGGCGTTGCAATAAAAAAAATACGAACCGGTAAAGAACTTACCCAAGGCGATTTATCAAAACTAACCGTTATTTCGCAAACATCTATTTCGCAAATCGAAAAAGGTATAAAAAGACCCAGTCAAAAAAACCTTCAAAAAATTTGCCGCGCACTCGAAGTGCCCGAAACCATAATTTATTTTTACGGATTAGAAGAGTCCGACATCCCTCAAAGCAAAAAAAACGTGTACAGCTTTATTTATCCGGCTGTTGAAGAGATGATAAAAAAACTAATTGTTGATTAACGCAAAAAATCAAAAAATACGTTAAAGTTTTGTAAACTATAAAATGTAAAAGTACTTTTAGGCATAGTTAAAAAACGCCTATGCTTAAATGTATAAAAATAAAAGTACTCATTCCCTTTTCCATTTTTCTTGCTATAACTTCCTGTTCACTAACCAAATCAAATCTTCGCGTGTCGCAATTAAGTTACTGCGCCCCTACAAGTAACTACATCTACGATTCTGCTTACATTCCCCTAATTGATATAAACCCCTATCTCGCTAAAAACAAAAGCTTATTAAAAAAATATTCCTATCAAGATTTGCTTTTGGCAAATGCAAGCGGTTCATTTTTTTTATTGCTGGAATTAAACCACTTGCAACAAAGTAAAACCGACGATGAAGATAGTATCATATACAGCATGGTAAAAAAACAACAAATTTTTAATCGTTTGCTTTTAGCCTCAACCGAACTTGCCAGTATAGCAGCCGAGTTAGATTGCGAATCAGAGCGCTCAAAACAACTCGCCAACTATCTCGATCAAATTAACGATACGCGCGTTCAACGGCTCACCATTCTTTCTGTTATCACGGGTGCCGCAACTGCCATTATAACTTCCGTAAGTTCTAAACAAAGCACACAAATATCTGTTGGAGTAAACGGTAGCATTATTAGTGCCATATTTGGTGGCTTGGCAGTATTTTCTTCACACAAAAGCATTACACTTACCCACAACCGAAACCTCTTAGCCGATATTTGGCAAAATCCTAAAACATCTACAGTTTACCCACCCTTTATATGGTTTGTTTTAACCGCAAAAGAGTTTAACGATGATAAATCATCTACAACTATACAATCACTAAAATCTAGATGGATAGAAGAAGAATTGGTTGACACTACTAAAAAAGCCAAAAAACAAGATTTATTTTTTGGCTCAGGTGGCAAGTATCTCGCAAACGATTTACATACACGCACCAGTATGTTAAACCAGCTAAAAGCCGAAATCCGTTCCATCAACCAAAACCTTCAAAGCTTCATGCTAAAACTTTCGGTTTAGTTTTTTAATTACTTTCTCTTAAAATCTCCAAAATTTAAGGCTTTTTAACGCTCTTATGTAGCAACATCTATAACGTGGCACCTTTGTTGTATTACATTTATATAACTAAACAAAGCCATGAAAAAATTTGTTATTATTCCCATCCTGTTTTTCTTTTTCGCCTTTCACGCACAAGCACAATTTCGTGGTGGTTATGGCAGAAGATACATTAGTAACAATAATTATTCATTGGGTAATTATTATTTACGTCTCGGCAACTATCAAAAAGCAATTCAATGTTTTACTAAAGCCTTAAACGAACCTAACTATATTTCACAAGCCAATTATTCCGACATTTATTACAAACGCGGTTATGCTAAATATATGGATAAGCAGTTTGATGATGCCATCGCCGATTTCAATAAAGTAATTGCCGACCGACCTAATTATGCACTGGGCTATAACTGTAAAGCCTTATGCGAATTTTATTCGGGCAATTATAAAGCTGCTTTTGCCGATATAAACCATGCCATTGCATTAGAGCCCCACCATGCCGAATCTTATTATTACCGCAGCGTACTCAACTATCATTTCCAGGATTATAAAGCCGTTATTGCCGATTGCGATACCACCCTTATGTGTAACCCAAAATATTTGCAAGCCATAAAACGCCGTGCTAATGCAAAATACATAACCTTAGATTTTGAAGGTGCTGTTAGCGATTACACCAAAGCCCTAAAATACGATTGGCAAAACGCCCGACTTTATTTTTCGCGTGGCTTAGCTTACTCGCACTTAAATAAATTAGATGATGCCACTAAAGATTTTTATAAAGCCCACAACTTAGATGCAAACAACCAAGAGTATACCGACAATTTAAACGGTGTAATTACCGAAAGCCCAAAAGCCACCGACAATATAACGCGCATCGCTTTTTCCGAATACAAATAGTTACCAGGGCGTTCCGGCGCTTTGTAAACACGCGCCGTCGGGCTTTCCGTTACAAGTCCTCGCCCGATTACGTGCTGTGGGCTTTCCACTATAATCCCTAACGCAAATACAAAATATTTAAATTAGCTTTACATAGAATACACTTATAATTCCTATACACAAACATTTTAAAAACAAATAATTAAAGCTATGGAAATACATTTTAAAGGTAAATATAAATCAATAACCGATTTTGATTGGTTCGAAATCCCTAATTTTGTTGTAATTACTGGGCCAAACGGAACAGGAAAATCGCAATTGTTAGATTTAATTTATAATACACTTATAAATAAACGCGGAACAACCGAAAGAGTTTCTATGGTTGGTCAAACAATTAAAAAAGATGAAGTCATTTATTTGAAAGGTGAATGGCAACTTGTAAATACAGCCAATATTAATCTATCAACGATACAACGAGAAAGAGATCAACATTATAATAATTTTAAGAATGAGAATAATTATAGAAATCAAGGAGGAATAGAAGGTCAAATTAAAATTTATGCAGCATATGAAGAAGTTTTAAGTAAGATTGGTAAATCTCCAAATCAGATAACTAAAGAAGAATTTGACGAATATTTTCCTGAAATATTAATTGAACAAGAAAGCCAGCTAAGTCAAAAGATCGGTGAAATTTTCTATAACTATAGATTATCAGAGATAGAATTACAGGCAAAAAATAAACCAAAAGAAGAAATACAAAAAGAAATTGGAGAAAAACCTTGGGTTGTTCTCAGAGACATTATTAAAGAATCTAAACTTCCATTTGATATTAATGACCCTTCAACTAATGGCATAAGAGATGGTTTTAAATTGGTGCTAACTCATCAAGTATTAAAAGAACCGATAGATTTTAATGATTTATCTTCTGGAGAAAGGGTTTTAATTGCACTTGTATTCTATCTGTATAACTCTCAAGAAAAAAAAACATTTCCGAAATTGCTATTATTAGATGAACCTGATGCACATCTCCATCCTTCCATGTCGCAACAATTCTTAAATGTTATAAAAAATGTACTGGTGGATAAGTTTGGAGTTCAAGTAATTATGACAACTCATTCTCCTTCAACTGTTATTCTTGCTCCAGATGAATCAATATATGAAATGTCAAGACTTGTTCCTCGTATTAGAAAATCTCCGTCAAGAAATCATTCTGTTTCATTATTAACAGCAGGGTTAGTGTATGTTGGTGAGGGAACAAAGTATTTTCTCGTCGAAGATAACGATGATGTTAAGTTTTATTCATATGTATATGATCAATTAAGATCTGAAAATCTTATTGATGCAGATATTCCTTTAGTTTTTATACCTGCATCAACAAAAGATAATTCAGGCGGAAAAGATGTTGTTCAAAATTGGGTTAATAAACTACAAGAATCTGGAATGGTAAACATTTTACAAGGACTTATAGATGCTGATAGTGGTAATGTTGTCTCAAAAGGTGTCTACAAAATAGATAGGTATAGTATAGAAAATTATTTAGCAGATCCTATTTTAGTTTATGCTACTCTAATCGATAAAGAAAAACACCCAATAATTGAAGGACTAAGATTAACAATTGGAGAAGAATATAAATTAAAATCACTTTCAAGTGAAACTTTGCAGTTAGTTGCTGATACAATGATTAATGCAATAGAACCAAAGTTGAAAGACTATTTCTCTGACTTTGATCAGTTGAAGGAAACAGAAAGAGTGCAAATAACATTTACAAATGGAGTAGTATTGTTATATCCAAAATGGTTAATCTCACGACGTGGTAAAACGATTATTAATGAAGTTTACAACCAAATTTTTTCAAGTACATTAATTAATTTTTCGACCTTATTTAAAGCATTAAGAAAATTAAATATATTCCCAAAGGACTTGGTTGACAAATTAAATGAAATAAAAACAGCAGTTTAAAACAGTACTTCCGCCCTTGTTGTTATTATCATCAACAAGCAATCTCAACAACTTGGCACTACTCATGCCTTGCACCCTCTCTAACTTTAAACACATGCAACAGTTGCGGAAATAAAGCCTGCATGCTTTCAGTAACGCCTTTTACGGAGCCGGGTAAAGTCAGCACCAAAGTTTTACCAATAAACCCTGCAAGTCCCCGCGATAGCATGGCGTAGGGCGTTCGGTCTTGTCCATAATTTCTCGATGTTTCCATAATCCCCGCTATCTCTTTTTCCAACAAAGGTTTTACAGCCTCGGGTGTTACATCGCGTAAAGAAAGCCCTGTGCCGCCTGTACTGATTATCAAATCAATTCCCCCTGCGCAGCATTTTTTAATTTGGCTTTGAATTTCAGTTATTTCATCAGGTACGATATAATAATCAACCGATGTAAAATTTAATCCTTTCAACTTCTCTACAATATATTTACCCGATAAATCTTCGCTCTTTCTTGCCGAAACAGAATCTGATACAACCAACACCGCAGCTTTTAAATTAAGCCCATCTATTTTCAAATCCGATTTGCCGCCTTTTTTATTCAGCAATTTAATGGCGTTTATTTCAATTCCTTTATCAATAGGCTTTAGCATATCGTACATGGTAAGTGCCACTACCGATACGCCATGCATGGCCTCAACCTCTACACCGGTTTTGTAAATGGTTTTTACTTCCATTTCAATAAACACTTCCAGGTTTTTTATTTCGTAACGCACCGCAGTAAATTCAATTGGCAGCGGGTGGCAATCAGGAATCATATCACTCGTTCTTTTCACCGCAAACAAGCCTGCTGTTTTTGCTATTTCAAAAACATCACCTTTGGGTACCGTTTTATTTACAATAGTATCTATCGTTTTTTGTGAGCTCACTTTTACAATAGCCTGCGCGGTTGCCTGTCTAAGTGTATTTGTTTTATGTGTTATATCAACCATTTTTATCTACGTATTTGTTATTCACTTTCCAAAGGTGTGTTCCGTCATCTAAAATTTCTTTGCCCCAAATGGGCACGCGTTCTTTTATTTGTGTTACAATATCGGCGCAGGCAATAAACACTTCATCTCTGTGTACCGCCGATACAAAAACAAATAAAGAAATCTCACCCGTCTTAACCAAGCCAATGCTATGGTGTATGTGCATGCAGGTAAGTTTATATTTTGCAAAGGCTTCTTCACGTATGGCATGAAATTCTTTCTCGGCCATTTCCTCGTAAGCGCTATAATCTATTGCAACAACTTCTTTACCATCTTTTTTATCACTCCGCACCTGACCCAAAAAAATAGTGTGTGCACCAATGCCGGTTTTACTACTATGCTTATTTATTGATGTAGCAATAAACTCGCCGCTTATAGCACCTTGTTGTATTACTTTATGTACTTTGTGTTTTTTCTCTTCCATCTTAACCTCCGGCATAGGGTGGAAGCAAAGCTACTTCATCCCCATTGTTTAAATTTCTTTTTTCGCTAATCACTTCTTTATTTACAGCCACGCTGTATGTTCTGTTTTTTAGTGCGGGATATTTTTCTTCCATCCACTCTGTTAAAGATTGCGTATCCTTTATATCGCGCAGAGTCATTTTATTTGCTCCTGCAACTTCTGCCAACTCCCCAAAAAACAAAACACTTATTTCCATTTCTTCATTTAAAAATTAGGCAACACATGTACTTCAACTAATTCACCCTCGGCAACATCTTCTTTATCGGTAGGTAAATATATAAAAGCCCCGGCACCCGCCATCGATTTCATAATAAACGATTCCTGTCCCTCCAAGGGCATCACTCCGCTGTGTGTTATTTCAGCTTTTAAAAAATGTGCCAAACCTTTTTTCTTTGTAATGTTTTTTAATGTCGGCAATTCTGCCGAATTCAAAAATATACTTTCCTTCCCTTGCATAATTCGCAGTGTGGTATAAACATATTCGTAAAAACAAGTTAATGCCGATGCGGGGTTACCCGGCAATCCAAACACAAAACAGGTTGCGTTTTTGCCGAAGTATAAAGGCTTACCCGGTTTTTGCGCTACTTTATAAAATAGGGTTTCTGTTTTGTTTTCATCCAACACCTCTTTCACAAAATCATAATCGCCAACCGATATCCCTCCCGATATCAGTAACAAATCAGTATCTAAAATTGCCTTCGCCACACAAGCATTCAATTTTTCTTTTTCATCTTTTACAAAATGTAAGGCATCAACTTTCAATCCCATCATTTGCAAAGCGCCTTGCAAAGCAAACGAGTTAGATTCATAAACCTTTCCCACTTCCAAATCACTCCCCACCGTTTGCAATTCGTTACCCGTAACAATCAAGGTAATTTTTGGTTTTGCATAAACAATTACTTCAGCTAAGCCTAATCCACTTAAAAAACCAAGTATAGCTGGGTTAATAAACGTTCCTTGCGGCAGGGCTAATGCTCCTTTTTTTATTTGCGCACCTGCCTTTCGTATATGCTCTCCTTGCTTTAATTCAGCTTCTGTAAATTTTATGTTAGCTCCATCTCTTGTTATTCGCTCTTGCATAATAACGCAATCGCTTCCTGCGGGCACCATCGCTCCGGTAAAAATTCTCACAGCTTCTCCTTTTTGCAATTCAATTTCAGCATTATCTCCTGCTTTTACTTCTCCAATAACTTTCCAGATTTTATTTTCTAAATGTCGTACCGCATATCCATCTACGTTAGACTGATTAAAGGGCGGCAAATCCAAGGGAGCAAAAACATCATCTGCCAACATACAACCCAAGCCATCAGCAAGCTGCACTTTAGTTTTTTTTGGATATGCAATAACCTCTTGCATCAAAATTGTTTTTGCTTCTCCTACGCTAATCATTAAATAAAAATAAGTTTAAAGGCCGCCACCAAAAGTACGGCTGCCAACACATTTCGTAAAGTTACGTTGGTAGCTTTTTTACTTCCCCAATAAGCTCCTAAAAATCCGCCTGCTATGGCAACGGCTATCCATAAAAAGACTTCACTTGGCAAATTAATTCCTTGCTTAAATAAACCAATCATCCCCGCAATTGAGTTTACCACAATAAACAATGCCGATACAGCCGATGTTTCTTTCAAATTTCCCCAATTAAAAATTAAAATTATCGGGCTCAAAATAATTCCCCCTCCAATGCCAATCATCCCACTTAAAAAACCCAAAGCAGCACCAATCAAAAGTCCTGTTACAAGCGGTACTTGTTTTGTTTTACTGTTTTCTTTTTTGTTAAACACACCAACAATTCTAAGTATGGCAATTAGCAAGCAAATGCCTAAAATGCGTTTGTACCAGGTAGGGTCTAACACCACAAACGAGCCTGCATAGGCCATCGGTACCGATAAAATGGCGAACGGGTAAAACAACCTCCACTTAAAATGCCCCTGCTTATAATAATGGTAAAACGAAATTGATGCCACAAAAATATTCAGTAACAAAGCCGATGGTTTTATCAGCGTGGCACTTATGCCCATCAAAGTCAGCACCGCTATATAACCACTGGCACCACCATGCCCCACGGTCGAGTAAAAAAACGCGACAATAAAAAGTAAAAATAAAATCTGAATTAATTCGCCCATCGCTTAAAGTACCAAATTTAGAAAATAATTTAGCCCCCCAGCTACTATATATGTGTTAACTTTGAGCACGCAACATGGCCGCAACTCAACTATACGACACCTTCGGGCGCTTACACAATTACCTGCGCATTTCACTTACCGATGCCTGCAACTTGCGTTGTGCTTATTGCATGCCCAACGAAAAAATTGCCGTTACCCCTTCTGCCAAATTAATGCACGTTGATGAAATTTTTGAAATTGCCAGCATCTTTGTAAAACTGGGCGTTAAAAAAATTCGCCTTACGGGTGGCGAGCCTCTTATGCGTAAAGATGCCGCACAAATTATCCTTCAACTTTCAAAACTCCCTGTAGAGCTTAGCATTTCTACCAACGCTGTTTTGGTCAATGAGTTTATCGATGTTTTTAAACAAGCCAACATTAAAACCATAAACGTAAGTTTAGATACCCTTAATGCCGATGAGTTTCAAGCTATCACCAAGCGTGGCGATTTTCAAAAAATAATCTCCAACATAAATTTGTTGCTCACCAATCAGTTTAAGGTAAAAGTAAACATGGTGGTAATAAAAGGAGTAAACGAGCACGCCATCCTAAATTTTATTAACTGGACAAAAGATTTTCCGCTCGATATTCGCTTTATCGAATTTATGCCCTTTGAAGGTAACGCTTGGCTACGCGATAAAGTTTTTTCCTACCAACAAATGTTAGATGTTATTGCAACGCAATACAACTTCCAAAAAATTGCCGACGAGCCATCCGATACCGCAAAAAAATACCGCGCCACAAATCACCTGGGTACTTTTGGTTTTATAACCACCGTTACCGAGCCTTTTTGCGGCACTTGCAACCGCTTGCGCTTAATGGCAGATGGTAAAATGAAAAACTGTTTATTCTCTCAAACCGAAACCGATATACTTGCTGCTTTTCGTAAGCAACAAAATATCGAACCTCTAATTCTCTCTTGCCTTGCCGATAAAAAAGAAGCCCTTGGTGGTCGTTTCGATTTTGAAAATATCGAGAACCGCAGCATGATAAAAATCGGCGGCTAATAATAGTCAGGACGTTCCGGCGCTTTGTAAACACGCGCCGTCGGGCTTTACACTGCAAGTTTTTACTGATTACAGCAAAAAGCTTTTCGTTGCAATCCCTAACGCATTTATTCGCGTTTGTCATTTCGAAGAAGGCACGACTGAGAAATCTTTATTTGCAAACTGCGAGTTTTCGTTTCAATCCCTACTACAAACAAAAAACAATTTTACTATCTTTAAATAAAATTAAGCAAAACCCTAAAGCTTATTTCAATGAAAGATAATTTCTCGGCACGCTCGGCTAATTATGCAAAATACCGCCCAACTTATCCCGATACTTTTTTCGAGTACTTAAAAACCCTGCAAACAAATTTCGACAACTGTTGGGATTGCGGTACCGGTAACGGACAAGTAGCTGTAAAATTAGCTGCTCAATTTAAAAACGTTTATGCTACCGATATTAGTCAGTCGCAATTAGATAACGCCAAAAAACTACCCAACATTTTTTACTCGCTGGAAGCTGCCGAAAAAACAAATTTCCCCAACAATTTTTTCGATTTAGTAATTGTAGCACAGGCAGTTCATTGGTTTAATTTTAACCGGTTTTATGCCGAGGTAACACGCACCGCAAAAAATAATGCGCTTATAGTAATTATTGGTTATGGTTTACTCAATATCAACCAACCTGTAGATGCCATCATAAACAACTTTTATAAAAACATCATTGGCAGCTATTGGGATAAGGAAAGAAAATATATCGACGAAAATTATTTAACCATCCCCTTTCCGTTCCGGCAAATAAAAACACCCGCATTTCAAAATCAATATAGTTGGACCTTTGAACAATTGCTTGGTTACATAAGCACTTGGTCGGCGGTGCAGCATTATATAAAAAGTAAAAACCAAAACCCCATCGATTTAATGTATACCGATTTAAAACAAGCCTGGGGGCAAGCCGAAACTCATAAAGTAAATTTTCCTTTATTACTAAGGGTAGGGCGCATACAAAAATTAAATAACTAAATTAGCTTAAGCAAAATCCGCATCATGAAAAAACTAACAGCTCTTTTAATTTTACTTATAGCAACTAACTTTTTGTTTGCACAAACTAATCCGCCGGCATACTACACCTTTATAAACAAAGCCGATTCGCTTTACAAGGCAAAAAATTATAAAAATGCCGCTTTAGCTTACTCAGCCGCATTTAAAACCAATGGCTGGAAAGGGTATCTGCCCGACCGTTATCACGCGGCTTGTGCTTGGGCACAATCTAACACACCCGATAGTGCATTTGATTGTCTTAACCGTATCGTTAAACGAAGATATTTTTCGAGTGTTGATAGTTTAACTAACGAAAAAGATTTTACTCCGCTACATACTGATAAGCGTTGGCAGGCATTAGTAGATTTGCAAAAAATGTACGACCAACATAAAGTGCCCGAAGGTTGGTTTATTGCAGGTACCGAAGAGGATAAAAATAAATATATCATTGGTGTCGAAAAAGGCTCGGGGCAAGATGGAAAAAATGCCGCCACTATTAAAGTTATCGACAAAGGAATTACTGGCTTTGGCAACTTAATGCAAAATTTTTCGCCCGATAAGTATATAAACAAACGTGTGCGCATGTCGGGTTACATGAAATCAAAAGATGTAGATTGGGCAAGCTTTTGGTTTCGTGTCGATCAAAGCGGCTCTAAGCAATCACTTGCTTTTGATAACATGATGGATGGTAAAGAAAAACGTCCCATTAAAGGCACCACCGATTGGAAAAAATACGAGATAGTTTTAGATGTGCCCGAAAAAGCAAACAACATTGCCTTTGGTGTAATGCTGGGTACCACAGGGCAAATTTGGTTCGATAATATAAAATTTGAAATAGTTGATAAAACCGTACCCACTACCGGAAAAGAGGATAAAACCGAACCCGTCAACTTAAACTTTGAAGAGGAGCCTAGCGCAAAATAAATTCAAACAGTACCAAGTAAACATGCAAGCAACAAAATTTAAAACCATAGCACAATATCACGCAATGTTTCCAAAAAATGTGCAAACTATTTTAAACACCTTGCACAACACCATTAAACAAGCCGCCCCAAAAGCCGATGAAGTTATCAGCTACAACATGCCCGCCTTTAAACAAAACAAAGTGTTGGTTTATTATGCAGCACACACAGCGCACATTGGTTTTTATCCCACAGCAAAACCTATGGTAGTTTTTAAAGATGAACTAACAAAATACAAAACCTCAAAAGGCGCCATACAATTTCCTTTAGATAAAAAATTGCCCCTTGCCCTCATTAAAAAAATAGTAAAATTCCGTTTAGCTGATGTAAAAAGTAAAACCCCTTCAAAAAAACCGCTGCTTAAAAATTAAGCGGAGTTTTTTGTTTCTCTTCAACTAAAAAAAGCAAACAAAAAAGTTAAACCTCCTTGTTGGGCGCTTTTAGTTTAGTATTTTTGCGTTATATTAAAAAGGCCAAAAACATGAAGAAAAAATTACTAGTACTTATTACAGCCCTTTGCACCTTTGGTTGTATAAACCAAACAAAGGCACAAGCTGGCGCGGCCTTAAATTTAGATGGCAATGCCACATTTGTAGATTTTGGAAGCAATGTAGACCTTGGCTTGCAATCAACTGCTTTTAGTATGGAAGCCTGGGTAAAGCCTGCCGGCGGCAGTGGCGGACAATTGATTTTATTTAACGGTGCTTGTAATGTTATGAGTGGTGGATGGGGATTAAGTTATAATGGTGGAGATTTTACCGCATCAGGAACACCAAACCCCGGAAAATTATCTTTCTATGTCTTGTCATCTGTCGATAATAACTATTATCAGTTAGACCAGTTAAGTAATTTACCCATAGGGCAATGGACACACGTTGCCGTTACCAACGATGGTACTGCATTAAAAATGTATATAAATGGGGTGTTAGATAATACATTAACAGGTCATTATATTCCTGTTGCCACAAACTCAAGTTTAAAAATTGGTGCCGATCCAAACCTTGCTTGCAATCAAACACCACGTTTTGTGTATAACGGCTCTATTGATGAATTACGTTTATACAAGTACACCCTAACACCATGTCAAATTCAGGCGGGCCTAAATTGCGAATTGCAATCAAAAGCAGGTTTAATTTTATATTGCCAATTTAACGAAGGCATAGCTGCTGGCACAAATACAATTACTACCGTGGCCGATTCATCAGGCAACGGCTTTAATGGTACCATGCACAACTTTGCTTTAAGCGGCACTACATCTAACTGGATTGCACCGGGCGGAGTTACTTCAGGCGTTTCTTGCGGTTTAATTTTGTCAAGGGTTTACATAAGCGCAAGCAGTCAGGTTATTTCAGTCGGAAATACAACTACTTTAACCGCCAGCGGAGCTACCAGCTATACATGGACTAACACCGGCGCAACAACAACCTCAATAGTAGTATCGCCAACAGTAACTACTACTTATACCATTGCAGGTTCTGATGGCACTTGCACCTTAACAGATACCTTAACAATATTTGTAAATGCTGCTGCACTTAATTTTGATGGCGTAGATGATAATGTTTCTATTCCTAACAACGCAGCGCTTAATATAAGCAACGTAATAACTATTGAGAGTTGGATTAAAACAACAGGCTCACCTACAGCCGAGCAATATATCGTTACTAAAAACGACGACTCATATTATGTAGGTTTAAATGTTGCCGGTGCTGTTGGGCAGGTTAGTTTTTATCTTAATGGTGTATCATCAAGTTGGTTATATAGTAACTCAACCACGCTTAATGATAACAATTGGCATCACATTGCTTGCACATACGATGGTGTAACAATGAGCATTTATGTAGATGGTCTGTTAGATAATTCAACTCCGCTTACGGGTACCATAACCACTGGTACAAGTAATGTGTACTTGGGTAGCCGAAACAATAATCAGTTTTTTCAGGGCAGCATGGATGAGTTTCGTATTTGGAACCGTACTTTATGTGCTCAAGAAATTCAACACAACATGACTGGCGAAGTAGCCACTAACGCAAACAGCTTAGTAGCCTATTATAAATTTAACCAGGGTTATAATGGTTCAGATAACTCAGCCATAACCACCTTAACCGATGCTACGGGTACCAACACAGGCACACTTAGCAACTTTGCACTAACAGGTGCAACGTCAAACTTTATAGCACCGGGGGCAGTAACAACCGGTAGCATGGTAACCGCATTTACAAATTCAATTAACGTAGTGCCAACGCAAACCAACGTAACTTGTAACGGCAATGCAAACGGCACAGCAAGTGTTACTGCAACAAGCATGGCAACTCCGTTTACCTATGCTTGGTCTTCGGGTGGTAGCACAACTAATACAGCAACAGGTTTAGCAGCAAACAATTATACTTGCACCATTAGCAACACTTGCGGTGCAAGCATTACACAAGCCTTTACCATAACCGAGCCCGCTGTTTTAACCGCAACATCAACATCAGGCACTATTGCTTGTAACGGTGGTGCAACAACTGTTACTGTTTCGGCAACAGGTGGTACAACATCTTATAGTGGCGATGGTATAATGTCAAATGTAACAGCGGGTTCATATACATATACCGTTACCGATGCACACGCTTGCGCAGCAACAACAACTATTACAATAACCCAGCCTGCTCAGGCGTTAATGGCAACATCAACCTCAGGCACCATTGCTTGTAATGGTGGTACAACAACGGTTACCGTATCGGCAACAGGTGGTATAACTAATTATTCGGGCACGGGCACATATACTAACGTACCCGCAAATTCATATACCTATACTGTAACCGATGCAAACAATTGTACGGTAACAACAACTATTACAGTAAGCGAACCAACACAAATAATGGTTACAGCCACTGCGGGTACAATAAATTGTAACGGTGCAGCAACAACAGTTTCGGTTTCTGCAACGGGTGGTACACCAACTTATACAGGCGATAGCACTTATACTGTAACAGCAAATTCATATACCTACACTGTAACCGATGCAAACAATTGCTCAGCAACAACAACTATTACTGTTAACCAACCTAACGCAATAGCAACTACCCAATCGCCAAGCATTTGTGTTGGCTCGTATTTTACAGTTGGCACACACACTTACACCACAGCAGGCACCTATACCGATGTGCTTTCTGCACATAACGGTTGCGATAGCACCGTAACAACTAATTTAACCGTAAACAGTTTACCAAGTTTAACCTTTGTTATAAACAATGGTATTATTTTATGTGATTGGGGTTCTGCTAGTAACACTCCAAACTATACTTTAACAGCTACACCAGGCGGAGGTGCTTTTTCGGGTACTGCTGTTAGTGGCAATGTATTTAGCCCCTATCAGGCGGGCATTGGCACATTTACGTTAACCTATAACTACACCAATACGGCAACAACTTGCAGTAATAGTACCACTGCAACTACAACTGTATCAATTTGCGAAGGCATAGCACAAAATAATGCAGCAACAAACAATTTGCAGGTGTATCCAAATCCGTTTAGTAACGAGTTAACTATTGTAAGCACTGCAAAAACAAATGCTATGTTGTTCGATATGTTAGGTAATAAAATAAACGAGTTTGTTTTACAAAACACAACTCAAACAATTTCACTGGGCAATTTAGCACCCGGCATGTACTACTTACAAGTTGATAATAGCAAAATAAAAATTATTAAGCAGTAAATTTTTTATACTTTTTATCTTCAAAAAAAACAGCCGCTTAGAATTAAGCGGCTGTTTTTGTTTTATAATAATTCACTATTTCTATACGTAGGTTTTTAAATAAAATTAAAAAACCTTACATATAAACAATACATAAAATTGCAAAATATTACATATGTAAGATTTTGCGAAAGATATATTTCCTTTGTTTATAGGATGTTCAGCCATTTTTAACGTAAAAATCTTACATTAACAAATTCATAATATGATGTGCGTTTTTTATTGCCATAGTTTTGATTTAATAAAAACCCTAAAAAAATAAAACCATGAAAACAATTAAAAAAGCAATTGCAGTTTTATCTGTAGCTGCAACATTAAACGCACAAGCACAATCGTGCTGTGTAACAGATTCTTATTCTTCATCCACCCCTTGGGTGTTTAACGGATCAACCCTATCAGTTGCAGGAGGCACATTTAATTTTGCCTTAACACCCGATGGCGCGTACAATTATGCTACGCGTTCGTTAAACTGTACGCTACACCAAACTTGGAAAGCCGATGTAGATTTTATTTATACACACCGTGGCAGCGGTACAGGTCATACTATATTAGCGGCTGCAGCAGGTACTGCTAATGCATGGTATACAAGCGGTTCATCAACCGTGCAAGATGCGGTAGCTATGTATCTACAATCGCCTACTAATGGTGCACAAAGCACCGACTCTATTTTTGGAAACGCAAAAAAAGGTGGAACCTGGGGCACGGCTTCGCGCGGAATTCATATTGCCGAGAACACACAATATTATTTGCGTTTAGAAAAATTAAGCCATCAATTAGGACAAATAAGTGTTTTTACAAATGCAGCTCGTACTACACATGCTACAGGTTCGCCAAAAACATTTACTTGGCCATTAGCTAGTAACCCAACAGGGTTATGGAATGTACAAAGTGGTTCTATTCCCTTAGACCCAAGTTCGGATACACTTACAGCCACTTTAGATAATTTGCACATTTGCGATTCAACAGTAACGCCTCCGCCTTGTTGTGATACCATTCCATATTCAAACTCAACCGGATGGACATTTAATGGATCTACCGAAAGCATTTCGGGTGGCACTTTTAATTTTAGTGTAACTCCTTGTGGCGCATATAACTATGCTGTCGATTCTTTACCTTGTTACGTATCTGATAGTGCATGGGTTAGTAACGTAGATTTTATTTATACAGCTCGTAGTAGTTATGGCCCTGCGTACACTATACTTGGTGTGCAAGCAGGCACACAAGATACTTGGAACTCGGGCCCTATTGGTAGCCTTGTATCATCAACTCAAAATGCAGTAGCCATGTATTTAAACTGTCCTCCTAGTGGCGCGCAAAGTACCGACTCAATTTTTGGACGCGCAAAATCGGGCAACACTTGGGGTACTCCTTCAAAAGGAATCCATATTGCAATGGGCACACAATATTATTTAAGTCTACAACGGGTAAGCTCTACACTGGGCAAAGTATTTGTGTACACCAACTCATCTCATAGTGCTCAGGTTGCAGGCTCACCACAAACATTCCCTATTGCTGCAACTACAACAGGTTTACATGTTATTGAGCACGGTTGTATACCGCAAGGTTATAGTGGCCGAACCCAAACAGGCACTATAGATAATTTTAATATTTGTGGTAACGAAGAAGGCTACCGATTAGCCAACCCAACAACTATGGGTATAGAAAGTACAAAAATTAGTGATGTTGTAAACGTTTACCCTAACCCAAACAATGGTAGTTTTACTATCGAAACAAATGGTAACGAAAAACAAAATACTGTTATGCTATACGATGTAACAGGTAAATTAGTGCTTAGCCAAATTATTATTGGTAAAGCTACAATTGATGCAGGCAACTTAAATGCAGGCATATATAACCTTAGCATTATTAGTAACAATGGCGTAACCAACAAACGCATCATTATCCAAAAATAGTTTTTAATTACAACACTAAAACCAAACGCCGCTTAGAATTAAGCGGCGTTTTTGTTTTTAATTTTTTGTAAAATCTAATTTTAGTTGATAATTGTTAATTAACTAATAAGAAAAACTAATTTTATTATCTTTACTCTACAATCACAATAACATGAAAAAACTTTTACTTTTTTTAGCCATATCGTTTTGTTTAAACATAAACGCACAAACAATAAGCACCATTGCCGGAACCGGATTTGCCGGTAATAATGGCCTAGGTGGTCTTGCCGATACAACTTTGTTAAGTAGTCCGGCAGGCATTGCTTTCGATGCAGCAGGCAACATTTATGTATCAGATGCTGCAAACGCTCGCGTTTGTAAAATAAATAGTGCTGGTATTATTTCTACCTATGCAGGCAATGGTGTAGGTGGGGCTTGCACCGGCGATGGTGGCCCGGCTACTGCTGCCCAATTATGGGACCCGCAAGGTTTAGCATTTGATGCCGCAGGTAATTTATACATTGCCGATTTAGATAATTATAGAATACGGGTAGTAAATACAGCAGGCATTATAAACACCTTTGCAGGTACATCCACAAGTGGTTATAGTGGCGATGGCGGCCCTGCTACTGCCGCATTATTAAGTGAGCCTTGGGGTATAGCGGTTGATCCAATGGGCAATGTGTTTTTTTCTGACTTTGGTGCTAATGTTATTCGCAAAATAGATAATTCAGGCATTATAACCACCGTAGCGGGCAACTACTCGGTAACAACATTTAGCGGCGATGGCGGCCCGGCTACTGCAGCCGGTTTGTTTGGTCCCGAGGGTATAGTTTTTGATTCGTTTGGTAACCTTTACATAGCCGATAATTATCATGCCATTCGTATGGTAAATTCAATGGGCACCATCACCTCCGTTGCAGGAATAGGAGGAAGTAGTGGTTATAGCGGTGATAACGGACAAGCCAACACGGCACAATTAAATGGCCCTGCCGGCTTAGCTTTCGATGCGCATGGCAATCTTTACATTGCCGATGCAAATAATTTTCGTGTTCGTATGATAAATAGTTCGGGCATTATATCCACCGTTGTGGGCAGTGGTACACAAGGCTATACGGGCGATGGCGGATTGGCTACTGCTGCAGATTTAAATCTTTTAAGTGGTATAAATTTTACTTCAACAGGTAATTTAATAATTTCAGATCAGTTTAATAATTGTGTGCGCTACATTTGTACAACCCCCGATACCATTTCGGGTTTAATAACCGACCCAACACATGCGCCTGTTGCTAGCGGTAATGTTTATGTGTTCCGCCCAAAAGCAAACAGCGTTGGTGTATTAGATACTTGTGGCACAGCCACCATAAATGCAAACGGCATGTACTCTTTCACTAATGTGCCTCTGGGCGATTATTATATCGAAGCTGTTGCATCAGCATCGGTTACAACTTATTCAAATACTATTGGTACATATTATGGCACTCGTCCAAATTGTTACACCTGGGATTCTGCAATCTTTGTAAGCCATCACGGTTGTTCTTTTGCTCATTTTGCAGGTTACAACATTACCGTTAACGAAATGACACCATCAACAGGTTCGGGTGTTATTAGCGGTAGTGTAACAGCCCTGCCTAGTTTTGGACATAGACTTGCAGGCGGAGGCAACAACACAGTAATGGGTGCCCCATTAAAAGGCATCGATGTAAAACTGGGTCGTAACCCCGGTGGCAGTTGTGCCGCACGTACCACAACCGATAATAGTGGTAACTATTCCTTTGCAGGTTTAGATACCGGTTGCTATTATGTTTATATTGATATACCAAACTACACCGATACTTTAATAAACACCTGTTTAACTATAGCAGCTCCAAGCAGCCTTAATAATAATTATTGTGTCGATTCGGTTGGCGTTGGTTATTGCGGCCCACCCTTAGCAGGCATTAATCATGTAGCAATAAAAAATAATCAACTAAATATTTACCCCAACCCCGCGCAAAACAATTTTACAATTGAAACAAATGCAAATGAAAAACAAACCCTGCAACTGTTTGATGTAAATGGCAAACTTGTTTTAACGCAAAACATAATTGATAAAACTACAATTGATGTTGGTAATTTAAATGCAGGTGTGTATAGTTTAAACATTACAAATAGCCAAGCTGTGCTAACTAAAAAACTGGTTATTGTAAAGTAATTTACTTAACCGTTTAATTGCAAAACACTACCGTTTAAAAAATTTACACGGCCATTTAACAATATATCTGTTTAATAGCCGTTTACCCTTCTATCTTTACCAAAAATAATTATTTATGAAAAAACTTTTAATCATTGCCTTACTAATTTGCATCAAACAAGTAAATGCGCAAACTCGTCAGGCAAGCTTTATATATTCACAAGGTGCTAACGGTACTGTAACATTTACAAGCACATCAACTGGTACTACAGCTAATACAACTTATTTTTGGAATTGGGATGATAACTATGCTCAAGTAGGCTGGAGTTCAATTTCGCACACTTATTACTACAATGGTACTTATTCAGTAAGTCTTACTATTAACGACTCTACAACCGGGTGTAGTAGCTATATTACAAATACCGTTGTAGTTTCAAGCGCAGTACCCTGCAACATACATGCAAGCTTTAGCATTACGTATGATACGGCATATATGGTAACTCTTACTAACACATCTACAGGTATAGGGCCCAACGCTTCATATACTCTTCATGCCGGAAATGGAACAAGTAGCATTTTTAACGGCGGCCCGGGCTTTTCAATGGTTTCCATTTTTCCATACAACGGACAGTATGTAGCCACACTAACCGTAACAGGTGGTGGTTGCACAAGCACCTTTGCCGATACATTTAATATAACCAATGGACTTACTTGTAATTTAGTAGCAAACTATACCGATACATTACGCAACAACGGCCAGGCAGATTTTTACAACACAAGCACCGGTGTTTTATCAAACATGAAAGCTATTTGGTATTATGGCGATGGCACCTTACCCGATACCACAAATTCACCCTCGCACAATTATGCATATAACGGCACTTATAATGTAAAACTTAAAATGCTTGATTATTATCACAGATGTAAAGATTCCATCGTGCAAACCATTACTATTACCAATGCGCCAAACACTTGCACAGCAACACCGTCGTTTTCTCTTTCACCCAATTCATCGCAGGCGCATGCTTGGTTTGCAGTGCCAAATTATTCATCACAGGTTATAAACGCAATTTGGACTTGGGGCGACGGAACCTCATCCACAGGTTTATATCCATCACATACATATGCCGCAGCTGGCAATTATAATATTTGTGTAAAAGTATATCTGGCCTGTGGCGATTCTTCAACTTATTGTCAAACCGATTCACTTTCAAGAAATTCATCTGCAAATCAAATAGTACAAATATCGGTTGTCAAACAAATTACAGGCATCAGTCAAATAACCAAAATAAACAATCAAATAAACCTTTACCCCAACCCCGCGCAAAATAATTTTACGGTTGAGGTTTCAACTAACGAAAAACAAACCCTGCATCTATTTGATGTAAACGGCAAACAAGTTTTATCACAAATCATAAACAGTACAACTTCAATTGATGTAAGCAATCTTTCACAAGGCGTTTATAACCTAAGCGTAATTAGCAGTGATGGTGTGGTAAATAAACGATTGGTAATTGTGAAGTAATTTACTTAACCGTTTACTCAAAAAAGCCTACTGTTTACTCAAAAAACGACCTCGTTTTAACGATTACCTATTTTTAAACTCTTGTTTTCGTATCTTCGCTAAAACATAATTAGCGAATGAAAAAATTTACTACCCTTTTGGCTTTTGCATTTTACCTTACTTCAAATGCACAAATTATAACTACAGTAGCAGGTAATGGTACAGCTGGTTTTTTAGGTGATGGTGGCGCGGCAACTGCTGCTGAGCTTCACTCGGCTTATGGTACTTGTTTCGATGCTGCTGGCAATCTTTATATTGCCGATGCATTAAATAACCGAATTCGTGTAGTAAATACTGCGGGCATTATATCAACCTATGCCGGCACAGGAACCGCGGGTTATAGTGGAGATGGAGGGCAAGCTACTGCTGCAAAACTTAGCCGACCAACCGACCTTGCTTGTGATGCTGCAGGTAATTTATATATTTCAGATGAGGTTAATAATGTAGTTCGAAAAATAACTACTACGGGCATTATATCAACTTATGGCGGTACGGGTGTATCGGGTTATACCGGCGATGGTGGCCAGGCTACAGCAGCTGAATTATCTTATGTAAACACTTTATCAATTGATAATGTAGGCAATATATACATTAGTCTATATCAAAATAATGTAATTCGTAAAATTGCTACTACTGGTATTATAACAACTATAGCAGGTAACGGTACAGCAGCTTATACTGGTAACGGAGGGCAGGCTACAGCGGCTTCTTTAAACGAACCTTGTAAACCTATTGTTGATAATAATGGCAATTTATATATAGCCGATGAGTATAATTTTGCAATTAGAAAGGTAACAGCATCTACCGGAATTATAACTACTATAGCTGGAACTGGAGTAAATGGTTATAGTGGCGATGGTGGTCAGGCAACAGCGGCCAAAATAAGTGATTGCGAACAGATTCGATTAGATGCTTCAGGTAATCTTTACATTGCTGATAAAGCAAATAACCGAGTTCGCAAAGTAGATGCAACTGGTATAATTACTACCATTGTAGGAACAGGCACCGCAGGCTATACAGGTGATGGGGGGCTTGCTACAGCAGCAGAAATTAATCTTCCTCAAGCAATTATTTTTGATGCCAATGGTGCTTTGTACTTTACCGATGGATCTAATAACTGTGTCCGTAAAGTTTCTTCTCCGTGTCCTGTAAGTTTTAGCGGAGTTACCAGTATATGTTCTGGTACAGGTACAATTTTAACGGCCAGTGGTGCATCATCCTATACCTGGAGTGCCAATGCGGGTAGTGCAACTACTAATACAGTAAATGTTAGCCCTACAAGCAACACAACATACACGGTATCAAGTTCAGGTGCAACATGTGTTGGCACAAATACAATAACAGTAAGTGTAACAACAACACCAACACTTGTCGTAAGTGGTGATACAACTCTTTGCTCAGGCAATAACACAACGCTTACAGCAAGCGGTGCAACTTCATACACATGGGCATCAAGTGCTTTTACTGTAACAACATCAAGCGTAAATGTAAGCCCTACTACCGATGATACATTTACAGTTACAGCCGCTAACGGAAATTGTATGGATGTAGCAAGCGTTACCATACACGTAACTCCAACTCCTTCGCTAAATATTAATGGTGCTACTACTATTTGTTCGGGTAACAGTTCAATTTTAACTGCAAGCGGTGCAACAACTTATTCCTGGAGTGCTAATGCAGGTAGTGCAACAACAAATACGGTAAGCATTAATCCTTCCTCTAACACAACATATAGTTTAATAGGTGCAAATGGCATTTGTGCAGTTACAAATACAATAAATGTAACCGTTAATGCAACACCAACTTTATCAATATTTGTTTCTCCAAGCAATACAATTTGTTCGGGTGCTTCAACAACTATTAGTCCTTCAGGCGCAACAACTTATACATTAAACCCGGGTAACCAAACAGGCACAAGCTTTACAGTAAGCCCATCAAGCCCAACAACGTATACTATAAATGGCACCGATGCTGCAACAGGTTGCCAAAATCAATCGGCCAATGCCGCATTAGTTTCTATAACTGTTAACTCATTACCTCCTTCACCAATTATAGTGTCTCCTACAGCTGCCAACAACTCTTATTGTCAGGGGCATCCTAATTCCTTAGTTGTAAACTCAGGTATCAATGTAGCAGTATGGTATAACGGTAACTCAGTTGTAAATATGGGCTCGGTTTATACACCTTCAAATAATTTACCTGTGGGCACTTACACATATAGTGTTATAGATTCTGTAAGTACTACAGGTTGCGTTAATGCATCTTCAACAGCAAACACCTTAACACTAAGCTTAACAATTAATCCAACACCTACGTTAAGTCTTGCTGGGGCAACAATAGATACCGCCATGTGCGGATTAACTATAGGCGGCGTTTCAGGCATTAGTGCTTCCAACATAACAGGTGGCACACCAAACTATAATTACCAATGGTATAATGGTAGCAATGCAGTATCGGGTGGCACATCACCAAGTTTAAGTGGTGTTGGTGCAGGCACTTATAGTTTGCATGTTGCCGATGCTAACGGTTGTGTTGCAGTTATAGTGGGTGGGTCTCCTACTTTTTCTGTTCCTGCAACAGCAGCAGTAGCTGCATCATTTACAACAAACCCAAGTACAGCAAGCGGACCGGCACCCTTAACGGTTAACTTTACAAATACATCTACTGGTGCAACAAGTTATATTTGGATTTTTGGCGATGGCAACACATCTACTGCCGTAAATCCAACTCACACATACACTACTGTAAACTCGTATACAGCAAGTTTAGTAGCTAGCAATGGTTCTTGCCGTGATACAGCCAGTATATTTATTGTATCGTACGTTACGGGCATCCAAACAATAAGCAACAACCTGCACGTCGATATTCTTCCAAACCCAAGCAACGGTATATTTACAATCGAAACAAATGCAACCAATAAACAAATGGTTCTTATTTTCGATATAAACGGCAAACAAGTTTTATCACAAATCATAAACGGTACAACTACAATTGATGTAAGCAATCTTTCACAGGGCGTTTATAACCTAAGCGTAATTAGCAGTGATGGTGTTGTAAATAAACGATTGGTAATTGTTAAATAATGTGCGCCTATACGTAATAGCATTGCGCCTGTACATTTAGTTAGATTGTTATCTGTTATTGGCTTATCTTTGGTAAGATAAACTAGTAATTTTTAAATGAAAAAAATAATTACCCTTTTAGCCATCGTATTTTGTTTGCATACAAAAGCACAAACTTGGTTTGTTGTACCCGATACTGCTTTTGTTACTTATTTGCACACCATTGTACCGGGTGCTATGCAGGGTGATTCGATGGATATAACCAACACCCTGGTTACAAGCAGTACACATACTATAAATGTTAGAAGCAAACATATTTCAAATTTAAGTGGCGTTGAGTATTTTACATCATTAACTAATTTAGATTGTTCGCAAAACACAATAAGTAGTCTACCCACTTTAGCTAATTCTTTAACTTGGCTATGGTGTAGTAATAATGCTTTAACGGGTTTACCTGTTTTACCCAGCTCTCTTCAAATTTTATTTGCCGATACAAACCAGCTTAACAGTATACCCACGCCTTTACCTAGCGGACTGGTTAATTTTCAGGTTGAAAGAAATAATTTAACCACTTTGCCCAGTGTGTTACCTGGCACTATTAAATATTTAATTTGCGGGTATAATTATTTAGATAGTCTGCCTAATGCATTGCCTCCCTCGCTTATATATTTATACTGCTATCACAATCAATTAACAAGTTTACCAACTGTTTTACCCAATACTATTAAATATTTGTATTGCGAGTATAATGGTTTAGGTTACCTGCCTGCATTGCCTACATCGCTTATATATTTTTTATGTGGCGATAACCAAATTACCAGTATACCTCCTTTACCAGGTTCAATTGTAGATTTAGCTTGTCAGTACAATAAACTAACTGCTTTACCCGCATTACCTAATTCACTTTTATATTTATATTGTTTTGATAACCATATTGCAAGTTTGCCCACCCTGCCTACATCTCTTATAAATTTAGGCTGCGACTATAATAACTTAACTGCTTTACCTGCATTACCAAATACATTGCAATACTTATACTGCGACCACAATAACATAAGTTGCTTTCCTGTTTTTCCTAATTCTATTAACCCGGCAACTTTTAATATTGCCTCCAATCCTTTTACTTGTTTGCCAAATTATATTGCAGCTATGGGGGTTGATACCGTAACTTATCCATTATGTGCAGCAGGCAACGCACATGGCTGCCCTGTTGTTGCAGGCATTAATAAATTTGCAAACAATAGTGTAGTAAATATTTACCCCAACCCCGCGCAAAGCAATTTTACGGTTGAAACAAACGCTACCGAAAAACAAACCCTGCAACTATTTGATGTAAACGGCAAACTTGTTTTAACGCAAAACATAACCGATAAAACTGCAATTGATGTAAACAATTTAAACGCAGGTGTATATAGTTTAAACATTATAGATAACCAAAGTACCTTAACTAAAAAGTTGGTTATAGTAAAATAGCGCAGTAAATTTTGCTAATTCAGGGTTAAAAAACATACAAAAAACGCAAAAATCTTACATATGGCTCTGTAAACTATTTGTTGTTAAAAACCGTTTACTCAAAAAACCATACCGTTTACTCAAAAAACCGTACCGTTTACTCAAACGCCCAATAAAGCGTGCTAAACATGGTTATACTTGTACTTAATAACTATTAGTACTGGGTTGTTTAATAAAAACAAATTACACACATGCTTTCAATAATTCTTTGCAGCGCTTATTTCTTTTTTTTTACGTTGGCTGTTGTATTGTGCTTAACGTTTAATCCTATTACAGTTTCAAACAAAATAAGGAACTCCTACGGCAAAATAAAACTTGTGTGGTATAACTTAACACATAAATAGTTTAATGCAGGGCCTTAGCATAGCGCGTGGTTTTTTGTTGTATTACATATATTTAATTCAGTAAGTAAAAACTTCAGTTTTTACACCTTTTTATAGTCTACTTTTGTTTAAAATAATTAACAATGAAAAAACTTTTACTACTTCTATCATTTATTTATGTGGCACAGGTAAATGCGCAGTGCCCAATTACTGTAAGCGGAAGCGCAACTATTTGTGTTGGGGGTTCAACAACCTTTACGGCAAGTGGCGCAACAACTTATACCTGGGCACCTGCCACAAGTTTAGATAATGCCAATATAGCTAACCCAACAGCAAGCCCTACTACTACAACTATTTATACCGTTACGGCTACAACGGGTACTTGCATAACATCAGGAACTACTACTGTTACAGTTAATTCTCTTCCATCATATACTTTAGCAGGTAATGCTTTTACAATTTGTAACGGTGGGCAGCAAACATTTAACGTAAGTGGTGCAAGTTCTTATACTTGGACCCCTGTTGCAACTTTAGATAATGGCAATATAGTAAACCCAACAGCAAACCCTACCACAACAACTGTTTATAGTGTTACAGGTACCGATGCAAATGCTTGTACTAACCTAACGCCGGCAACGGTAACAGTTAACGTGGTGCCTGCACCAAGTTTAAGTGTAGCGGCAAACTCATACACCATATGTGAAGGAAGTTCGCAAATGTTAAGCGCAAGCGGGGCAAGTACTTATACCTGGGTTCCGGCAGCAACTTTATCAAACCCCAATATTGCTAACCCGGTTGCATTGCCTTTAACAACAACTATTTATACTGTTTATGGCACAGCTAGCGGTTGTGCACCCAGCGCACCTTTAACGGTAACATTAACGGTTAACCCAACACCAACTCTTAGTATAGCACCCTTAGGAAGCAATAGTGTAGTTTGTAATGGCGCATCGGTAGTTATAACACCAAGTGGTGCTACTACTTATACTTTAAATCCGGGTAACATAACAGGAACAAGTTTTACTGTAAGCCCATCAACTCCTACAACCTATACAATTAATGGCACAGATGGTGCAACAGCTTGTTCAAATAATCCGGCTGATGCAGCGGTCTTCTCTTTAGTAGCTAACCCATCACCAATAATAACCTACACTTTAGTACAAGACGTAGCACCGCATACTTGGGATTTATTTTATACCACCACAGGTGGCTCGCAACCATATAACTATACTTTTAATTGGGGCGATGGTTCTTCTTCAAATGTTGCTTATCCAACACATACATATAGTGTAGCTGGCACTTATAGTATTTGTGCCACTGTTGTCGATAATTTTGGTTGCTCATCAACTATTTGTCAAAACGATGCTGTTTTTCGTTTAGGAAATAATAGTACATATAGCAGTATGGTTAATCTAAATGTAAAAAGCGGCACACCGGGTGCACTGGCTTATCAAAAATTGTTAGCCGATTCTATAACCGAATTTGATGTTAACGTATCCTGTCCCGGGGTTTTAAGTAACGGCAATCCGCAACCATTAAGCAATTGTGTTAATGTTAACCTTTTTATGCAAAGTACATGGTACGCCAAAGGTGATAGTTTGTATAATGGCAAAGCCTATAAAAAAATAAAATACAATGGCAATTTTCAAGGCTTAATGCGCGAAGATACGGCGGCTAAAAAAGTATATTTTATTCAGTATTGCAACACTACCGAAGACCTTTTGTACGATTTTTCGTTAACACAAGGCAGCACTATCAACTATAATTTTACCAATACAAATCCCTATATGCCAAACGGTGTATATACTGTAGATTCGGTTAAACTGCAGCACGATTATAAAACGTACTACCACAAACATTTTTATTTACGCAATCATGGCTCAGTAAATAATAAAACATTGGAAATGGTTGAAGGAGTTGGTAACGTTAGTCACCCGTTATTTTTGTACTATAATTTTAGTACAGCCATTATATTGACGCCATCGCCTGAGTGCACAGCATCAAATTTTAACGAGGCGCTAGGTTGTAAATGGAACAACGGAACTAAAGTTTACATTGATAGCACTTTATTTAAAATGGCAACCTCACCGCCTTATGGCAATTATTTTAACGATTCGTGTAATTACTGCTTAGGTCAAACAGGAGGCATAAACAAATACAACAATTTAGAAACTGTTAGCATTTACCCCAACCCCGCGCAAAATAATTTTACGGTTGAAACCAATGCTACCGAAAAGCAAACTCTGCAATTGTTTGATGTAAACGGCAGACTTGTTTTAGCACAAACCATAAATGAAAAAACTATTATTGATGCTGGCAATTTAAACGCAGGGGTGTACAGTTTAAGCATAATAAGCAAGGAGGCTGTGGTGACCAAAAAAATAATTATTGTAAAATAAAACAATATGAAAAACAAATTATTTTTATTGCTATTAGTTTGCCTGATGCAAACACAAGCGCAAACCAACGTGTATCATCCTATAAATATAAATGGAGCCACTTGGTTACGTGATGAGGCCGGCAGTTCTTATTGCTGTCAGTATTATTATGGTTACCAAAGCGGAGATACTATAATTAATGCTCTTACCTATAAAAAACTGCACGAAGTATATGGCACCATTTATCCGAGTTGTGGCAGTAGTCAACCTTGTTTTACACCTTCGGGTCCTTATGGATATATAGGTGCTTTAAGACAAGATAGCGCGGCAAAAAAAGTGTATTTTATATCGGGCACCGCACCTGAATATTTGTTATACGATTTTAATTTGCAGCTGGGTACCGTTGTACAATCAACAAATACGAGTACGGTAACAGTAAAAAAAATCGACTCCATGTCAATTGATGGCAGTTACCGCAAACGTTATTTCTTTTATGATACCACCTATGACCAGCGTCAAAGTTTTTGGGTAGAGGGTGTAGGAAGTTCTGGAGGGCTGCTTAAGGGTCTTTTTAGTTTTGGGGTTGAGGGTTATTATGAATTAAGTTGCTTTAATCATAACCAAATAGCTCCTCCGGTTGTAGGTGGTGCTACATGTACTATTCCGCTTGCGGGTATAAATAAATTTACACCAAACAACTACTTAAAAATATACCCCAACCCCGCGCAAAACAATTTTACGGTTGAAACCAATGCTACCGAAAAACAAACCCTGCAATTGTTTGATGTAAATGGCAAACTTGTTTTAGCACAAACCATAAATGAAAAAACTATTATTGATGCTGGCAATTTAAACGCAGGGGTGTACAGTTTAAGCATAATAAGTAACGAGGGTGTGCTAACTAAAAAACTGGTTATTGTAAGGTAGCCGACTTAATAAAATTTACAAAACTCAATGGTTTTTTGCTGCAACTCGTTTACACGGTGCGATTGTTGCTTTACAAAATTTTCGTCTTCCAGGTTTTGTTTTATCTGCTTATAAATGCGTTCTATTTGTACACCTATGTCGCTTCGTTTTGGTATAAATTTATCTTTTTCGGCAGCACCGCCGTTAGGCAAGGCAATTTTACGCACCACATTATAATGTTCGGCATCGTGCGAAACAACTTTAAGATGTGCGCAGGTGTCTAATCCAATCTGAAAACTATGATTTTTGCAATCGTTATACGATTGATAGTGATGATTTAAATTTTTTGCCAGGTCTTCAATTAAAATTTCGTCCCAGCTGCCCATACAAATTTCACCTTCCATTTTTTCGTCGTCAACTAAATTGCCGCTTAGTTTAAACGATGTATAACCAAAAACATTAAAGCGTATAAGTTTGGTACACTTTACAATTTTGGTAGTTTCCTGTCCGCGAATTTTTGTAGTAACGTTTATAAAGTGCTGAGGTAAAAATTGGTGTAGTTGTATAAAAATATAATCCTCGCCAAACTCTAAATTAATTTCTTTGGTTGTTTGGCTATAGGTGTTTAATTGTAAAGGCAGTTTCCGCATGTTACTTTCCTTTACTCAAATCTACAACATTTTAATATTCAAAAAAAGTACAAAAAATGCAAAAATCTTACATGTCTATAGGTACGGTTTTGCATAAACAGCCAAAACAATTACTAAGGTTTACGTATACTTTGCAACACTATGCCCACACTTATATAAGCCATGTAGTTTGTAAAGGGCGGCAAGCTGTTTATATCAGCAGCATATGAATAAGCGGTAGTAGGGTTGCCTTTGTATGTAGTTGCATAACCTTTTTCGTAAACCCATTTTCGGTTTGGGTTTAGGTTACAAAAAACACCTGCGCCAACTTTAAGAAACGTGCAGGCACGAGAATTATTTTTTGATATACGCCACATTAAATCAATCTTCGGGTTAAAAAACCAATTAGTGTAGGTAAACTGTGCAGTATCAGACAGTGTCGTAATTCCCTTGTTTGCAAATCCGGGTCTGCTATACGACATATTCGTAAAGTTTAGCGAAGTGTTTATGTATATGCGGCGGTTAATTTTTTGCAAATAACCAACACCCAGTTTTCCCATAAATAATTTTGATGCGCCACCCCAACCTAAAATCCACGAAAACCCCGATTTATATTGCCAGCCCATATCTAACATAAAATAAGGCAATACATTTTTTATTTGTGGTTGCGCATAACTGGCTAAGTACTGGTTAATTTTGCTAGGGTTCGTAAAAAGTAGGTTGGTTTCAAAATCCATAGTAAGTCCGTTGGGTTTCGATAGCTCAGGTTTTTTCCAATTAATATCATTGTCACTGGCAGTTTGGTCAAAATAAATAATAGAAGCCTCAGGTGTTTGCGGCAAGTAAACTACTTTAAAACATGCACCCGGTATAACCTTATTCTTTTTTATATCATCATCCGAAACAGATTGCCAGGCAATTTTTAATTTTCTGTTTCCAATATTATCAATTGCATAAAATTGAAACTCACAAAAATTATTGCCCGCCGAAATAATTTTACCCGACGCACTGCTGGGGTAACTTTGTGTGTTAATAAAAAAGGGCATATTATAATATACTTTTGCGTGTTGTGGGTTTAACGAGTCGTACCCAACATAATACGATATAAGGCCAGTAGGGTTTGTAATGCCATAAGGGGCGTGTTTCGATCTAAATAGCGTGTACGTTTTTCCATCAACTACATACAACGTATACGGCACTCTTTTGCCTGATGAGTTATAATTGCTGCCCTTAGTAAACATTATTTTTTGGGCATAAAAATTTTGAATGCCAAGGCAAATCAAAAGCAGAAGGATGTGTTTTGTTTTCATAATGTTTGTTTATTATGTAATGCAAAAAACAAAGCTTGTGCCACAACGGTTTAATTAACATTTGTTGTGAGTTTAGGTTTTTGTTTTAAAAATTGAAGAGGACTTCAACAAGGATTTAATAAATAGAATAGGGAGAGCCGACTAAAAATAAAACGGTTTAAAATGTGTGCCGTATTTATCGTACTCGATAGTAGGAAAAGGTAATTTAAAACCATTAACAACAGAGAAGACACTTTTAAGCAGGCGCGATTTTGTTTTTATTTTGGTAAAATCAACATCTAACGAAAAATAATATTTGCGATAACGGTAAAAATAATCTATGTGGCCATTGGCACTAACAATCGCTGTTTGGTTTTTCACAGGGTCGTTGGCGGTGGTACCATCAGGGTAAACAATGGTGTTGTTTTTACCTGTTATCATGTTGGTGGCGCCGTACCCAAACGAAACGTTTATCCAGTTGGGGAACTTGGTTTCTTTTTTTAGAAAAGAGGCAACGTTAAACGATACCCAATAAGTTTGTCCGTTATAATCTTTAATAATTTGTTCGGCAAAGTTACTGCCCAAAACATTTGGACGATAAGGAGGAAAAGAAGTTTGATGATCCGAAAATTTTAATTGTATGCGTTGTTCTTTCCAATAAAATTGTTGCAAACTAAAAGCAAAGCCACCCACAAAATTGGCTGCTTCATCGCCCCAGCTAAAGCCCCACTCTTTCGAAAAACCATCCAGTATCTCAACCGAACTTAAATATAAAAGTCCAAACGCCTGTCCTATAATAATGCTTTCTCTTTTCGAAAAACCCGCCCATCGTAAACCCCCGGTAGATAAGTGCCCCAAACTGGCATTAAACGGGTTTGTTTCAAAGCCTGCCCAATCCATGGCCTCCATTACAAGTCGTGCGCTGCTGTAGGTAGAAAAAGCATGTCCGCATTTATCCATTTGGCACCATTGCGAATTATCATTAAAAAAATGAAACGAGGTTGATTGATAGGGGTGGTACCAAATTAAATCTAAAAAGGTTATGGAGCCTGCCGTATAAGCACCCATAGCACCCAACAAAATAGTTTTGCGAACTACTTTTTGTTTATGCGTTAAACTATCTACCGGAATTTTTTGCGCAAAAACAGTTGCACTAAAAAAAGCAAACGCAACCAGTAGTATAATTTTTTTCATAAACTTACCTATCCACTCCAATAGGTTTAAACTTTTTTTAAATATATAAAAATTATTTAGCAGCTAAGGTTCAACAAAAAAAAAGCCCTATGTAATAGGGCTTTTTAAAAATTAGTTATAATTTAATTACCAGGTAATTGTTATGCTCCAGCTACCAATCGAAATTGTGTAAGTTGTATCGCAGGCACCGTTACCGTAATTTATAATACGAGGTGTTTTGTTGCCCGGGGTAAAAGTTATAGTACCCGCTACAAACGGATGAAAGTGCAGACGACCAGGAAAAGGCGTACAGTTATGGTTACGAACCACACCGCTTGTGGTAACGCTATACGCTACCCCATCAGCCGATGTACCGGTTGCCGTACCATCAATTTGTATGATGGCACCATTTAATGGGCCAGAAGTTGCTGTGTTACCCCATGTAATAGGAGTAGCAGCACCGTTATAAGCCGCAGCATAAGCTGTGCCATCATAAGTAGTAGCGTTTGTGTTTAAAAGTACGTGGGTTCGGTTGTTTGTATTCCAGGTAAATGTACCACCACTTGCTTTTGCTATAGATAAGTTAGTATTAATTGTCCATTGCATGTTACCACCAGCAGCAACTAAACCATCATTATATATTGTTTTGGAAATCGTAACTGTATTGTTATCTACTGTATAAGGGTTAAGTGTAGATGTTGAAACAGTTATAGTCATACCAATATCACGATAATGTGTACCACCTGTAATAGTATAATTAATAGAACCATTACGTGTATGACCATCAGCACCTGTATAACTATAAAAAGTAACCGTTACATTACCGGTACCAAAACCGGTAACATTATATGTATTTGTTGAAGCAACACTTAGGCCGCCATTTGCTAAACGGAAAGTAGATAAACTACCGTTATCAACAGCTTCTGCACCTATATTTTCAACATCGTTCGAGTGTTGCTCGGCCATGTTATTATCCGAAGCCGTACTTGCATTCGTATCCTGTGCAGGCGTAGGTGTTGTTGTGCTCTTTTTGCAAGAAGAAACAATTGCTCCTCCGGCAATCAGCAATCCTGCAAGGGCTAAAGTTAGTTTTGTTGTTTTCATGGTTTGTTTTTTTAAGTTTTATAAAGTTTAGATACTGAAATTAACGAAAGGTTTAATTGGCAAAAAAAATAAATTTATAAAATCGTTGGATTTAACATATAGTTAACTTATTTAACTATTTATGCTAATAAACTTGCCGTGGTTTGGGCTATTAAAGCAAAATTTACCTTACAATAACCAAGCGTTTATTTACAACGCCCTCGTTATTTGCTATGCTAATATTATACACACCCGCATTTAAATTGCTTACATCAATTGTTGCTGTGCCGTTTATGCTCTGACTTAAAACCATTTTACCGTTTACATCAAACAATTTTAGTTCAGCTTTTTCATTCAACATTTCTAATTCAACATTCAAAACATCTTTAGCAGGGTTGGGGTAAATTTTAATGCTTGCATTTTGAGTTTTAAATATTGAAATACCTGTTGTGCTTTGTAAAACATTTACAGTAACCATACTACTGTTACTTAAACGATAAACCGAATCGGTTTGCCACACACTATCTCTGCATCCGGTTATATCAGTAAAGCTTACGCTAATGGTATATTTGCCCGCTACTGCATATGTATGGCTTGGATAAAGCCCCGCAGTTGATGTGCCATCGCCCCAATACCAAATGGCCGAAGATGACTGTGCCGCACTATAATAAGTCGGATAAACATCCCAGGTGTGCGGAGCGGTATCTTGCGCTAAACTAAAATTTACCGTAGGGCCCGGCAAAACCTTTACACTATCGTTATAAGTATTTATTTGATTGATACCATTTCTAACTATTTGCGTTACCGGATAATAACCATTACCATTTAACTGACTGTTTACATGGTAACAAACTTTTACAGGGTTAAGCGGCGTGCTATTTGTCATGGCATAAGTAAGTGTATCGCCAATGATAGAACCACCTGTAACAGGTATAATGCTACCACCCGGAAAAACCCAGGTGTAAAACAAAGGCTTGGTACTATGATATTGTGTTGTATCATTAAAAATAATGCAATGGTTTACACACGTAATGCCGGTACTTTTTGTAAAACCAACTTGTGGCGGTATACAATTATTAACAATAACTTCAACCGTGTTGGTGGCAGTACAAGTACCCGTTATACCTGTTACGGTGTAAATAATGCTTGCACTTGGTTGTGCTATAACGGTATCGCCATTTATACTTGTTGATACAAAAGGCTGAGGATGCCAGCTATAACTGGTAGCCCCCGATGCTATTAGCTGAACTTTCATACTATTACAAATAATGCCATACTCGGCTGTTATATTTATGGGACACTGCGCACTCAACTGCACCACATAAATAAAAGAAAGAAGTAATAAAATTTTTTTCATGCTTTTTATTTTACAATAATTAATTTTTTATTTGCCACGCCCTCGCTATTTGAAACACTAATGTTGTAAACTCCGTTAGCTAAGCTGCTTACATCAACAATTGTTTTACCATTTATGGTTTGCCATAAAACTTGTTTGCCGTTTACATCATACAATTTTAATTCAGCTTTTCCATTCAACATTTCTAATTCAACATTCAAAATATCTTTAGCAGGGTTGGGGTAAATGTTTAAATCTAATGAGTTTTCATATTTATTTATACCACCGGTGGGCTCGTATACGTTTTTACAAATACTATCGGTACAGCCATTAGCTGTTCTTATGGTTAAACAAACCACATGATAACCTTGCCCAAAAATTACCAAACCCGATGGATTTTGCTGATTAGAAGTTGCAGGCATTCCTCCGGTAAAAACCCAATTCCAGGCCACGATTGAATCTCCTGCACTAACATGGCTACTGTCAACAAAACCCACACCGGGACATTGACAGGTTAAGTATAAAACCCCAAAATTTACCGTTACATGGGTTACCGTTACCGTAGTTGTTGCCGAAGCGGTGCAAGTGCCTAATGTACCAATTACAGAATAAGTTGCTGTGGTTGTTGGGTGCACCATGGTAGTATCGTACAAACTACCTGTGCTCCAGGTGTATGAGGTTGCACCGTTGGTAGTAAGTGTTGTGCCATTGTTATTATTAGCACAAAGGTTGTTGCTATTAATGGTTATGGTTGGTGTTGGGTTAACTGTTAGGTTAGTTATTATTGTACTATCGCAAGCACCACCGTTATAAGTAAATGTGTAAGTTCCGCTGCTTGTATAAACATCAGTGCCAACATTTACTGATTGACCCGAACAAATTGAAATTGTGTTTGATGTTGACGATGCTGCTGACAACACAGTTAAGTGCGTAGTAATGGTGCTATCGCAACCTGTAACAACTGATGATACAACATCGGTATAAGTGCCCGTTGTAGTATAGGTGCTTGTACCAACACTTAATGTTTGTCCGCTACAAATAGTAGGTGTTTGTGTAAATGTATTTAGTGGCAGCACGGTTAGGTTCGTTATTACTGTACTATCGCAACCCGTTGATGTACCATTAGGAATTACAGTTGTATAAGTGCCGCTTGTGGTATATGTGTTAGTGCCAACTGTTATACTATGCCCCGCACATATAGTTGGCGATTGTGTAAATGTAACCGGAGTACATGCTGTGTTGAATTTAAAAATAACGCCATCATTGTTTGCACCACCAAGTTGTGCTGTGCCATATAAAAATGGACCACTTAACATAAGAGAACCTATAGGTTGATTTCCGGTTGTTGCGCTTGAAAAATCAAGTAGTTTAGTATAGCTTGTGCCATCGGGTTTAATTTTAAAAATTACACCGTTATTGTTTGTGCCTCCCGATAGAGCCATTCCATAAAAATAGGTGCCATCAGAAACCAGTGATCCTGTTGGGTAAGTTCCGTATGTGTTTGCGAAACTAAATAAGGTTGTATCGCCGCTACCATCTGGTTTTATTCTAAATATTCTGCCTTTGTTGCTTGTGCCATCATAACCTTGCGCACCATAAAGAAAAGTACCATCAGAAATAAATGTGCCTATAGCCGTATAAGAACTTTCTATACCAGAAAAACTATATAAAACAGTATAACCTGTACCATCGGGTTTAATTTTATATATAGTTCCTTGATTGTTTGTACCGCCTTGCATGGTTGATCCGTAAAAAAAAGTGCCATCGTTATAAAAAGCTCCGGCAGGATATACTCCATTTGAGATTCCCATAAAATCATACAACTTAGTATAGCCTGTACCATCGGGTTTTATTTTATAAATGGTGCCGTTATCAGTTAAACCACCGGTTGCCGAAGAACCATAAAGAAATGTACCATCAGAAATAACCCCGCCCGATGGATAACAACCATGCACAGTATCGTTAGCAAAATTAATCAGTGTAGTAAAACCTGTACCATCGGTTTTTATTTTAAATAATGTGCCATATAAGTTTGCGCCTCCGTTAGCTGTTATTCCGTATAAAAAAGCACCATCGTAGTAAAGAGAGCCCTGCGGATTTTTCCCGTTTCCTCCGCTAAATGTAAATAATGTAGTATCTCTTGTACCATCGGGTTTAATTCTAAAAATTGTGCCACAACTACTTGCGCCACCAATTGATGATGTACCGTACAAAAAAGTACCATCAGAAACCAAGTTACTTTGTGGATTGCTCCCGTTTGTTACAACATTAAAATCTAACAGCTTTGTGTACTGTGCATTAGCAGTTAAACAAAATAAAATGGAAAGGGTAAGTAAAAGTTTCTTCATTTGTTAATTGTGTTTTAACAAATATACAAAAACAGCAACTTACTAATAGGCAATTTTACAAAAGGCAAGGCTTTTTGAGTAAACAGTATGCTTTTTTGATTAAACGGTTGGTATTTATAAAAATGCTAAGGTAAATTAATCGCAGGTGTTGGCTCGGTTAGCTTCAACCAAAGGCCATGCATCCGATACAATTAGCTCTTTGTTTTTTGTATTACTGTGTGCTTTACATAAGGGGGCAATGTACCAGGTGTGGTTGTCGCCTTCTTTTTGTACATGGGCACCTGTCACTTCTTTTTCTAAACAATCAGGCTCAGATACAATGCACTCATGCGGGCGCGGCATGCCGCTAAATGTTTCCCAATGTTCTAGCCAGCTACCGCAACTGCAAATAGTGGCATTATCGGTTGTACCGTTTATGTTTTTTACTTTTGCCATAGCTTTTAAATTTATATTAAAGCTACGGCAATTTTTTTTATTAATAAGCAACAAAAAGCAATAAAATCTTACATAATAAAAAGCGGCAATTTGCAAGGACTGTAAATTCTTTATAAGAAAAATACCTGCTGACTAATTAGTATTTAACAAATAGCATATACCCCTGCTTGGGTACATTTACAATTTTTACCTCATTATCGTGCACAAAATATTTGCGCAGCTTGGTAACAAACACATCCATGCTCCGGCGGTTAAGGTAGCTGGTTTCGTTCCAAATTGTTTGCAGTGCAAACGATCGGTTTAATAATTTATTTTCATTAACCACCAACAGGTGCAACAGTTGTGTTTCTTTAGTAGTTAACCTGTATATTTTATCATCAAAGGCAAGCGTGTGCATGCTGTAGTTAAAAATATATTTACCTATATTAAATTTCACAAAATCCTCTGCTCCATTATGTTTCAAACTACGGCGCAAAATGGCTTTCATACGCACCAATAATTCTTCGGTGGCAAAAGGTTTTTTAATATAATCGTCGGCACCCGCATCAAAACCTATCAGGGTTTGTTCAGGTGTTTTATTGCCTGTAATAAAAATAATGGGCATGCTTCTATCTTTCGCTTTTATTTCTTGGGCAAGGGCAAAACCATCCTTAACAGGCATCATAACATCTAATAAACATAAACTGTAATTGTTTTTACAAAACAACTCGTAACCTTCTTGCGCGCTACTGGCTTTGTCTACCAAAAAATCTTTTTCTTCTAGATATTTTTTTATCAGAAAGCCAAAAAATTCGTCGTCATCTACTAATAAAATCCTTACTTTTTCCGTATCCATTTTGCAAATTTAGTATAACAAGTAAAAGTAGAATAAAATTAACGTTAATTTACATAAGTAACAAACGTGTAACTACTTATTATAATTATTATAGGTAAATTACTTAAACAACTACAATAAAACTATTGCATTGATGGACATTTATGTGTGCCATAAGTACAAAACACACAGCAATCGCCTTGCCTGGGGCGCAACTCGGCCTTACAAGTTGTACAGGTATATTTAAGCAAACAAACATCGGTGGGCATTGTTTCGGTTTTTTTGTGCCCGCATTTCGGACATGTAATTACCGATTGCATAGCCGTTATATCTTTCGGGGTAGTAGAATCTTTTCTACAGCCTAAATCGTTCAAATTAGACTTGATAACGGTTGTGTTTTGCTTGCTATTGCTGCATTGTATAAACAGCAGGCTAACAACTATAACCAAAAAATAGTTTACTGGCATATCATTTGTACGTATAATCTTTACTTTCATAAGGCAATTATATATAAAAACGGCATCAAGCTTAAATTAGCCTACATTAGCGCGTTTTTTAAATCTCAGGTTTTTTTTGTAAATTTAGCTTAATTAAATGAAAATAATCAATGGCATACCCTTAGTATTGTTTGTTCTGCTCACTAAAAACGTAGCGGCGCAAAATAATAGCAGTGGTGTGTATATAAGTGCCGCCGATTATAAAAACAATAAACTGGCCGATGAGGTTGAGTGCAAAAAAAACAGCAAAGAAGTTTTTAAAAAGCACGATGTTTTTGCGAAGGCATCGTTTGTGGTCGTGAATAAAGGCACAAAAATAACCTACCTTAAAAAAGACATTTACGCTTACCGCGATTGCAATAACCGCGTTTGGCGTTTTTACAACAACCGCCAGTACGAAATATTGGAGGCCAAAAACGTTTACATTTATGCGGTCGAAAAAATTGTAATAAGTGGCATAGCTGTCGAAAGAGATGCTATTTACTATTTTAGCGATGGCGCAGATGGCGAAATTAAAAAACTTACCACCGCTAATTTAAAAGCCACTTACCCAAACAATCAAACGCTTACCAGCATACTCGATTCGTATATACAAACCAATCAGGATATTAAGGGTTTTGATGCCACACGCAACACCTATATAGTTAACTACTTATATAGTCAAACAATAAGGTAAAATTCATTTTTTGGCAAGCAATGCCGATACGTTTAAAGCCAAGGCTGCGTTGGCACCTATGGCGGGGTAGTTGGTGCTGTTTAAACCTTGCAAATCCATAAGGTTATCGCGCAAGGCGCTAAAAAAAACACCGGCTTCAACCGTTAACATGCCGTTTAAAAAAGTGCCTGTATAACGGGGGTTGGCAACAATAAAATTTACGTTTTCGGTATAATAAGCAAACTGCCCCATCCCGTTTTCATATTTTCTCGATTGATTGCCCCTTATATCATAAAAATATAAGGTTATGGCACCTGTTTTACTAAACTGAAAAAATCGGTAACTTATACCAAAGTGTGTGCAATTAAATACCGCGTTTGTATTAAGCGCATCGTTATTAAAACTAAACAGGGCAGTATAGCCGCCAAAAACGCCAACGCTTTTATATTTAAAATAAACCGAATAATCGGTACCGGAATTTACTTCACTTGCCACACTTTGTGTAAAACCGGGTAAGCGGGTAAACAAAAAAACATTTGCTTTAATGCCATAGGTAAATTTTGGCTGACTATTCAGTAACGAGTCTGATTTGCTTTGCTGGGCTTTACCATAGGTAAAAAAAACAATAACTAAAAGTAAAACTGCCCAGTGTTTTTTTTGCATATGAGTTTACAACGTAATAAATGCTTTATTATTGCAGGTGTAAATTACCCTTAATATTTATTAAACTTAAAAATTTAATAAAAATAAATTTGCGCAGTTAAATAACTGCATTATATTTGCAATCATATAACTGCATAAAATGGAAACCCGTAGAGATGTTTTTCAGGCCATAGCCGACCCAACCCGCAGGGCTATTTTAACCTTGGTGGCTTTGCAGGCAATGACCCCCGGTGCCATTGCCGATAATTTTGATTCATCACGTCAAACAATTTCAAAGCACATTCAAATTCTTACCGAGTGCCAACTGCTAAAGCAAAAAGAAGCTGGAAGAGAAATTTACTACCACTTAAATCCAAAAAAAATGAAAGAAATTGCCGATTGGTTAACTCCCTTTGCAAAAATGTGGGACGACCGTTTTAATAAATTAGAAGCCATAATGAAAAAGTATAAAAACAAATAACATGGAAATAAGAACAAAAATTAAAGCCGAATCCGGCAAACAGGATTTGGTAATTACACGCCAATTTGATTTGCCGCTCGACCTACTTTTTAAAGCGTATGTTGAGGCAGATATTGTTGAACAATGGATGGGAACAAAAGTGCTGAAACTCGAAAACAAAAAGCACGGCAGTTATCAGTTCGAAACCACCGACCCTCAAGGAAACAAACACAGGTTCAATGGCACCATCCACGATTTTAGCCCCAACAAAAAAATCACACGCACCTTCGAGTTCGAAAATATGCCCTTCGGTGTTCAGCTTGAGTTTTTAGCTTTCGAAAAACTAAGCAACGATAAATGCAAACTTACCATACACACCTTGTATGAAACGGGCGAGCAAAGAGACCAGATGCTGAAAATGGGCATGACTCAAGGCATAAACATGGCGCATAACCGATTAGAAGAAATAGTAAAACAAATAAAATAACATAACATGGAAAAAAGAAACAAAATAATTTATTGGATTGCCACAAGTTTGTTGGCATTGGGTATGTTTGCAAGTGGCTTGCAACAAGTACTGCACACACAAACCATAATGGATTTAATGATTCCATTGGGTTACCCCTCGTATTTTTTCTACATCATTGGTACCTGGAAAATTTTAGCAGTTATTGCCATTCTACTACCGGGCTTTAAATTACTTAAAGAGTGGGCCTACGCAGGTTTATTTTTTGTAATGACGGGCGCCTTACTTTCGCATTTGTTTATTGGCGATTTTGCTGCAAAATCAATTATGGGGCCTGTTTTCCAAACTGTTTTCATAATTTTGTCTTGGTACTTTAGACCTGCTGATAGAAAAATAGTTTCCAATTAATTAATAAGCAAATAGCATGAACCCAAAAGTTGATTTTTACTTTACTAAACCCACCCCGTGGCAACAAGAGTATAAAACATTAAGAAGCCTTATACTTGATTGTGGGCTGACGGAAGAATTAAGGTGGGGTTGCCCTTGTTACAGTTATAACGGGCAAAACATTGTTTTAATACATGGGTTTAAAAACTACTGTGCGCTTTTGTTTATGAAAGGTGTTTTGTTGCAGGATGCTGCTGGCATTTTAATACAGCAAACAAAAAATGTACAAGCGGCAAGGCAAATTAGGTTTACTGGTTTACAGGAAATAGTGAAGATGAAAACCACTTTAAAGGCTTATATTTTTGAAGCCATAGAAGTTGAAAAAGCAGGTTTAAAAGTAGAATTAAAAAAGACCGCCGAATTTACTATGCCTGCTGAGTTTAAAAATAAACTGGCTAAAGACGCTACTTTAAAAGCAGCTTTTAAGGCCCTAACCCCCGGGCGACAAAGAGGCTATTTGCTTTATTTTTCATCAGCCAAACAAGCCAAAACCCGCGAGGCACGCATTGAAAAATATATTCCCTACATTCTTAAAGGCAAAGGGGTGGATGATGATTACACTTCAACTAAAAAATAAAGATTTACAAGGCGGTGAAATCCCTAATTAACTTCTCTAAACTTGCTTTTTGTGAGAAATTATTATCAGCATACATATTTATTTCTTCTAAGCATTCAAGAAAATATTTTTTAAGCCACAAATATTTATGATAATGTTTTTGCTCACCATATAATCCTTTTCTTATATAACCATATGTATCTTCAATGCTTTCAATATCGTCACAATTAAAACAAGGTACGATTACTGTACTTGCATAACATATAAATATAGCATCATCTTGCGTATAACGTTTATGATTATAAAAATCATAATCGTGGATTCTCTTAAAACTTAAAGGATTTCTTAACTTGTGGTCATCGTATCTCTCGTAAAACTGTTTTCTATTTAAATTCTTCTTAGCTAAAATACTTGGGTCAATTATTACTCTTGGATAAACTGCCTGTTGCTCTAATAAATAAGCTCTTATATAGCCTTTTCCTACAATTATATTTTTATCATTATCATCATACACATCACCAAATGTGAAGCCACCCCTAATCCAAATACCATGTGGAGCTAATGCTGCTTGTAAAAACCTTATCGCAGTTATTATGTGTAAAAAATTTTCTTCCGTATCAGGAGTCGTAAGTATGATGGAATCACTAATAATTAGCTTCTTTATGTTTTTTCTATCATTATCCAAGTGTTTAAAAGCTTCTTCAAGAATAGAAAAATATTTTTCTAATTTTTCCTTATTGTTACTTTCAACCAAAGAAGAAAAGCCTAATACATCTAAAAAAGCTATATATTTTTGCTCGTATTTAATTTCCATAAAACATTTTTTTGTGTAGTAAATATAGGTTTAAATCTCTTGTCATTTCTACTGTAGGGAGAAATCTTTATTTTATAATTTTTCAATCATGCTTCCCTCATAATGCTAAAATGTACCAAACTATCACAATGTACTTTTCCAAATTATTTGTACTTTTGGGTAATATAAATTTTGCCCATGTCTGATGATAAAAAACCACCCACCCTTAAAGAAGCTTTTGAATTTGCCTTTGCCCAAATGCAAACCGACCCTAAGTCAAGCCTCTTGGCATGGGGCAAAGCAAACCCATCGGCCTTTTACCCCCTGGCAGTAAAAATTATTACCGCCGATGATTTACAGGAGTTACTGGAGCCAAACACCGTAAACATATCCATCCTAAAAAAGCAAGCCGACTGATGCATGTAAACCTGCAAATAGCGGAGGATATGTTTCTGCCCTGCTACCGCCCGCTATTGCACAGCAAGGCAAGCCTCAATTTTTTGTGGGGTGGCAGAGATAGTGGCAAATCCTACTTCATTGCACAAAAATTAATTTTAGATTGTCTGCAGCAAAAATATTTTCGTTGCATTCTGTTTAAAAAAACATTTGAAAGTATAAAAGATAGTCAGTGGCAATTAATAAAAGATATTTGCACCGAGTGGAAAATCGACCACCTCTTTACCTTTAAACAACAACCTTTAGAAATACATTGTTTTAACGGCAACAAATTTTTGGCGCGTGGTTGCGATGATGCGGGCAAACTAAAATCTATCAGCAACCCAAGTTGCGCTTGGTACGAAGAGGGTAACCAGCTAAGCGAGGCTGATTACATAATTGCCTCCACAACCCTGCGCAATAATTTTGGCGATGTGCAAGAGTGGTTTTCTTTTAACCCCGAGTGCCTTGGCGATTATAAAGATTTTTGGCTCTACAAAAATTACTTTGCCCGCCACATCCCAAAAAATGAATATAGTTTTACCGATAACATGGCCTACACCATGCCCGATGGCAGTACTTATTACCGCAGCATAACCGCTACCCACACCACCTACCACAATAATTTAACGCATTGCAGCAAGGCGCGCATTGCCAGGCACGAAAGTTATAAGGCCACCAACCCTTATTACTATCAGGTGTACACCTTAGGTTTGTGGGGCAAACGCATAAGCGGGGGCGAGGTTTTAAAATGTTTTAAGTTTGAAAAACATGTGGGGCATTATGCCTACAACCCAAATTTAGCATTGCATATAAGTTTCGATGAAAACGTAAACCCATATTTTCCCTGCGGCATTTTTCAGGTAGATGATAAAAATATTTATTTGATTGATGAAATTGCCGCGCATCACCCAAACAATAAAACTTCCTGGGTAGCCAATGAAATTAAACGGCGTTACCGTCACCATCGCGAGAAAATGTATCTCTATGGCGACCCGGCATCACAAAAAGAAGATGTAAAACTGCAAGCAGGCGAGCATTTGTTTTTTATTATGCAACACGAGCTACGGCAGTTTAATCCCGAATTGCGTGTATTGAAATCACATCCATCCGTTCGTCAGTCATTGGATTTTTTTAATACCGTGCTCGAAGAAAATTTTAACGACCTGCATTTTTTTGTAAACCAATCTTGCAAAACAACTATCAGGGATTTTGAAAACGCCCAAGAGGATGCCAACGGAAAAATTGATAAACAAACCATAAGAGATAAAGATACCGGTAAAACCTATCAACCCTTCGGGCATTTTATCGACCTAACTCGCTACTTTCTCTGCTACGCCTTTGTAGATGATTACAACTTTTATCGCTTTGGTAACGAGAAACCAACTTATCTTTTAGGCTCACATAGCGATGAAGATGATGGAGTTTTTGTATACTAAAACGTTAAATTAATCAACACATAAACTATTTATCAATTACCATAGGGCTATTTACTTCGGTAAAACCTATTAATTAACCTACCAATAGTATGTTTATTAACTTATTGTAAAAACAACCAGCTGCCATATTTAACAGATAGCTTTTTTTATATATTGCAACACAGTTTACTGATATGAAAAAACTTTTGCTTTTTATTTTGCTGATTTATGTGGTGCAGGTAAAAGCGCAGTGTAACGGACCATGTGGTGATTCAGTACGCTTAACTACTAATTTAACAGAGGGCATCGAAAAAACAACCAACAACAACCTGCAAATTGATGTTAACCCAAATCCAAGCAGCGGCAAGTTTACTATCGAAACTAACGTAGCCGAAAAACAAATAGTTTTTATTTTTGATGTAGATGGCAAACTGGTGTTTAACCAATTTATAAAAGGTCAGGCAATTATAGATGCCCGCAGTTTAAACGCAGGGGTTTATAGTCTTAATGTAGTTAGCAATCAGGGCTCGGTAACAAAAAAAATGGTTATTGTAAAGTAGTTTTATCTGCTAAAGCAACAAAACCATTCCATACAAATACAAAAAAGTATTAAATTTCTACTCGGTAATTATTTAATTTTTATCTTTATCAAAAACAAACCCTCGCGTGAAAAAGGTCATCCTATTATTATCTGTCTTTATAATGGCATGCAGCAAACCAACCGGCAATCGCGACAAAGCCATTCTATCCATTCAACAGTACGTAAAAACTAATTTCCCTTATCCCGATAGTTACCAAAATATAAAGTACGGCAAATTAGATAGCGCTTACGAGTACCCCGATACCCTCGATATACAAATAGAAGACCTGCGCGAAGCCATTTTAATAGAACATCAGGCCGATAGCGTTCAGTCTGCCATCCGGACTCAGCTTAGTCAAATGGGCATTCCTCCTCAAAAAAACGATACCAACAGCACAAAATTTAAAGACAAACTTATCCAATATCAAAATAAATTAAACACCCTTTTAGCAAGCCCAAAAGAAAAACACTATTACATAAGCGATAAACACCAGGCAAAAAACAAACAGGGCATCCTTGAAGGAAACACCATTAATTACGAAATGGATACCACTTTTAAAATAATCGACACCAATTAACTACATTAGCCATATGAAAAAAACTATCCTAATACTATCTCTTTTCGTTTTTGCTTGCAGCAAACCCATAACCAATAAAGATAAAGTTATGCAGGCCGCCCAGGCCTATTTAAAAATTAACGATGCACAAAATATTGAGTTTAGTAAACTCGATAGCGTTATTGATTATGCCGATGATATTTTACGCCAAATAGCCGAAACGCAGCGTCAGTTATTATTAAAAAACGATACCGTAGCAAATCAAAAAAAATACAGCACCCTGCTTGCATCACCTAAAACAAAATACTACGTTATCAATTATATAAACAAATCAATAAACGCTAGCACAAAAAGCTGGCAAATGTTGGTAATGGATACAACCTTTAAAGTTAAAACTGCCACTAACGATGGCAAGTAAACGCGCAAAGTAATGATTAAACCAAGCGCTTGGATAGTTTTTTTTGTAGCACTGCTGGTGTCGTTGGTAATTTATTTTTTGCCAACCATTCTGGCACGTAAAAAGCACCATGTATTAAAATATTTTTTCCTCAATCTATTACTTGGCTGGACAATCTTAGGTTGGATAATTTTATTTATTCGGGCCATAAAAAAACAAAAAAAACTTAGCCAGGTCGAAAGCAATATAAACACCAACACCATTGCCCAGTTAGAAAAACTAAACCAACTGCGTAAAGATGGCATTTTAACCGACGAGGAGTTCGACGGACAAAAACAAAAACTTTTAGGCGACCAAACTCAGGATGCATTAAGCTTTGAAGCATCAACCAAACAAAAATTACAAATGGCTTCGGCAATCATTATGTTGTTCGTCATGCTAATTTGTTTAACCTGCTATTTATACATAGTGCCCAAATACATTTATGGCGAAGAGGCAATTGCCCGTCAGTTTTTAAACAGCGTGCAGGCCGGCGATATAGATAGTAACTTAACCCAGGCAAATTATATAACAGAAACCAGTCAAAGCATATTCCCAAAAATTGCCCATTATAGCATACAAAACATAAAGCGTGCAAGTAACAACCAATATATTGTGTATGCCAACATAAGCGGGCACAACAATAAAGGTGCTTGGCTTAGTCAAAAAGTAGGCGTAGTGGTACAAAAAAATTACGACCAATATAAAATAATCGACACTTATAACTTGCTCATCATTCACGATGGTAAAATTCTTTTTCCCACCGATGCCACCGACCTCCAAAAAACCGAAGCGCTGGAAGATCTTCCCAATAACCTTCAAATTGTCGATTGGCAGTACCGTATAAATAATGGTAGTGTACTGGGCACGGGTGTAGTTAAAAACAATGCGGGCTATCCCGTTAAATTTATCGAAGCCGAAATAAAATACACAAACCCAAAAAACCAAATCATCAAAGCCAACAAAATTTATGTAGTTGATGATAATGAGCTTAACCCCGGCGAAAGTCGTGGCTTTAACAGCAACACACCCAACTGTAACAATTGCAGCAGTGCTAACATATATATATTAAATAACAACAATTAAATAATCAAAACAACTATCATGAGAGAAGGCGAAATTTTCAAACAAGCTGTTGATTTTAGCAGCTACACCATCGATGAGGTAATTGATATAACCGGCATATCGCGCGGACAATTGTATAACCTCTACAAACAAGAAATTATAAAACCCGTATTTAAAGAAAAAATAAAAAAACTAAAACTAAAAATCGATTACAAACTCGCCAACGAGTACGATCCTCTGCATAAAGAAATCGAACACCTGCGACAGCAAGTAGCTTTACTTACCAAAGTAAACAATGGCCTAATGGCTTTCTTAAAAGAAAAAAAGAAAAAAAAATAAATTAGGGCGTTACGGTGCTTTGTAAACACGCGCCGTCGGGCTTTACACTTCAAGTCCTCGCCCTGAAGAAGGCGAACCAATATTTAATCTTTCTTTGGCGAGTAGACAAATTGAATTCGTTAAACTTATTATCTCTCATGGGGTTTTCAAAAAGACCCTTGATTTATATTTAGAAACGAGTAGAGTTCCATCGAAGGATGAAATTGTTAATTTAATGAAATCATCTAATTTGTATAATATTGATTCCGATACAACATATTTTAGGAGAGCATCTACTATACTCAGATGGATTAACTGGATTATGAACTTGATAGAAGAATAATATACAACTTTCCCCATTCACTTATCACCAACAAGTAAAAATCTTACTCCCCCTTCGCACCATTCTCAATCCAGCAAGCAATGGCATCGCGTTCCTCTTGTGTAATGCCTGTTTTATTTCCCTGCGGCATGGTCTTCGTAATTACGGCACGTTGGTTTATGCGCTCGGCATATTTTAAAATATTTTCTTTGGTATCAAACATAATATTGTTGGGTGCAACTTTTTGCACATCATCGGTAGGGTTAGCCGAGTGACAAGCCACACAACGTTTTTGTATAATCTCATTTACTTCATTAAAGGTAACCGCTTTATCATTTTTACAAACCGATTTTGGTATAGGGCGTGTAATAAAGGCCAGCGATATAATCAGCACAATGCCAATAGGCAATATCCAAACCGATTTTTCGCCTTTCTCTTTCAGGTTTAAATAATGTTTTATTAAAGCACTTGCAATGGTTAAACCCATTAGCACCATCCAGTTAAACGCACTTCCGTAGGTACTAGGGAAGTGATTGCTAATCATTATAAAAATTACAGGCAGCGTAAAATAATTATTGTGTAAGGAGCGCAGGAGTGCTTTTTTTCCCAAGCTTGGGTCAACAGGTTTGCCTTCTTTGGCGGCGTTCACCATCGCTTTTTGTCCCGGTATAATTATCCTGAAAACATTGCCTGCCATCAGCGTACCAAGCATAGCACCCACATGTATATAAGCCGCCCTGCTGCTAAACACATGCGATAAAAACCACGCCACCGCCGATATAAAAATTAAAAGTATAACTGACAACAAGACCTGATGCTTTGCCAAAAATGATTTGCACAATGTATCGTAAACCAACCAACCCACCAGCAAAGTACCAATGCCAATGCTAACGGCCTCGCCTTGCGTTAGGTCCATCACACTTTTATCAATCAAATAAATATTGGCATCTAAATAATATACAATCACCAAAAGCGTAAAGCCCGATAGCCAGGTAAAATAAGCCTCGTACTTAAACCAATGCAAATCTTTAGGGATTTCTTTAGGCGCAACTTTATATTTTTCTAAATAATAAAAACCACCGCCGTGCACTGCCCAAAGGTTACCCGCAAGTTCATCGCGTAAATTATGGGTTCTGTTTAAGGCGTTTTCTAAAAACACAAAATAAAACGATGCGCCAATCCACGCAATGCCAAACACCACATGCATCCATCTAACCACCAAATTCATCCACTCACTTACATGGGATTCCATGTTCGTTCCTTTTACAAAAGCATAACAGGCGTATAAAAAAATAAACAGCAACGAGCAATAAAACAAAACCGTTTTTGCCTGCGCAACATCATCTATCTTATCATGCAATTTTTCTTTCTCGGCATCATCGCTGCTTTTTTCTATTAAATGATTAAATGTTTTTATAACCAATGTCAAGGCATAAATAATTATTAAAACACTGCCACTAAAAATTAAAATAAAAACGGCGTTGCTTTTGCTAAAGTTGGTGCTGAATTTTTCGGCACAAAAAGCATCTTGTGCAAATAGCATAAATAAAAACAGTAAAAACAGTTTGGCGCGTTGTAAAAGGTTGGCAAGTATATTCAGCTTCATAAATTTATCTATTCACAATAAAGCATAAATATAAACAAGTTTAATAAATTTGTTGGAAATTGTATCTCAGCATGATAAACCAGCATCCCGATTTTGCCCTACACAGCACGCAAGTGCTTATACAAAACAAATTACAAAACGCTACACTTTTAATTAAAGACGGAATTATTATAGATATATTAGAAGGCAAACCAAGCACCGCCAACTTCCCTATTGAAGATGTGGATGATTTGGTGGTTATGCCCGGTTTGATTGACTCACACGTGCACATTAACGAGCCCGGACGAACCGAGTGGGAAGGCTTTGAAACCATGACCAAAGCTGCCATTGCAGGCGGCATAACTACTTTGGTTGATATGCCTTTAAACTCTAGCCCGGTAACCATAAGTGCAAAAACATTTAACGATAAATTAAAAGCTACCGAAGGCAAACTTTACTGCAACTGTGGTTTTTGGGGTGGCTTGGTGCCTGCCAATGCCGATAAGTTGGATGAATTAATTAAAGCAGGTGTGCTTGGCATTAAAGCATTTTTAACGCATTCGGGCATTGATGAATTTCCTAATGTTACGCTGGCCGATTTAAAAAAAGGAATGGCAACCATTGCCAAATATCAAATTCCTTTATTAGCACATGCCGAGTTGGATGTAATGCACGAGGGCATTTCAAGCTTTGAAAAAAATCCTACTAACTATATGGCCTACTTAAATTCTCGCCCGAAAGTTTGGGAAGATAACGCGGTTGAAATGATGATTGAATTGTGCCAGGAGTTTAATTGCCCTACACACATTGTTCATTTATCGTCTGCCGATTCACTGGCGCAAATAAAAACGGCACGAGAAAAAGGTTTGCCCTTAACCGTTGAAACCTGTCCACAATATTTATATTTCTGCGCCGAAGAAATTCCAAATGGCAACACACTTTTTAAATGCGCCCCACCAATCCGCGAACGTGCCAATAACGAAAAATTATGGCAGGCTTTAAAAACCAACTTAATTGATTTTGTAGTTACCGACCACTCTCCTGCCACTCCCACTTTAAAAAAAATAGAAACCGGTAATTTAAAAGAAGCCTGGGGCGGCATTGCCTCTATTCAGTTTTCGTTGCCGGTGGTTTTTACTGCCGCGCAAAAAAGAGGTTTGGGCATTACTGAGGTTGCTGCTTTAATGAGTGAGCATGTGGCTAAGTTTATTGGCTTTCAAAATTCAAAAGGACAATTGAAAAAGGGTTACGATGCTGATATTGTGGTGTGGAACCCTACTGAAAAATTTACCGTACAAAGTGCTGATATACATTATCGCCACAAAATAAGTCCATATGTAGGCGAAGAGTTACAAGGTGTTGTTAAACAAACTTACCTAGCTGGCAAAAAAGTATTTGAAAACGGGAATTTCATATCTTTACCACAAGGCAAAGTCCTTTTAAAAAAATAGTAAGCTTAATGGCTGATAAAGAGTATAAAACATTTGAGGAATTTTACCCTTATTACTTAAACGAGCATCGTCAGGTGGGTACACGTGTTACGCATTTTATTGGCACCAGTTTGTTTTTTATTTTGGCAATTACGGCTCTCATACAAATAAATGGCTTTATACTTTTAGCAGGTGTTGTATGCGCTTATTTTTTTGCATGGATAGGTCATTTCTTTATCGAAAAAAATAAACCTGCTACGTTCAAATATCCGTGGATGTCGCTTAAAGGCGATTTTAAATTGTATTTTGAAATACTGATTGGAAAAGAAAAATTTAAAGGAAACTAATTTTAGAAATTTATATGGAGAACACTAAAACAAACAGTCCCGCATTTACAAACTTAATAGACCTTGCTGCTGAGCGATTAGGTGGTAAAGCCATTATTTGCAGCGATGATTTTTTTGCCGAGAAAGAAAATTTACTAAAACCCGGCCGCGGAATTTTTATTGCAGATAAATATACCGACAGAGGTAAATGGATGGATGGTTGGGAGTCTCGCAGAAAGCGTGTACCGGGTTACGATTGGTGCATTATTAAACTCGGCGCATCGGGCATTATAAAAGGTTTTGATATAGATACTAATTTCTTTTTGGGCAATCACCCGCCGCATGCTTCTATCGAGGCTTGCAACATGGCTGATAATGCTTCGGCTGATGCGCTTCAAAAAGCAAGCTGGACCGAAATTCTTGCTAAGTCTCCGCTTAACCCAGGCAGTCAAAATTTTTACGAAGTTGATAGTGATGTTGTTTGGACTCACTTGCGTTTAAACATTTACCCCGATGGTGGCGTAGCACGTTTAAAAGTATATGGCGAGGTTTACAAAAATTGGGATGCAGTAAAAGAAAGCGATGTTATTGATTTAGCATCTGCAACCAACGGAGCAAAATCTGTGCTGTGCAACGATATGTTTTTTAGCCACATGGATAATTTAATTATGCCGGGGCGTGGCGTTAACATGGGCGATGGTTGGGAAACCAAACGTAACCGCACACCAAATAATCGCGATTGGGTAATTGTAAAACTTGCACACCAGGGTAACATCAATAAAATTTTAGTAGATACTTGTCACTTCAAGGGCAATTATCCTGATACCTGTTCTATCGAAGGAATAGATTTAGAAACCGTAGACCTTGGCGCAAGTTCTCTTGGTTTATCGCGTGCAGAGGTTTTACCTACCAGTTCAACTATCGAAATTGAAACCGTAGCACTTGATGAAATAAACATTAACTCTCCCGATATCAAGTGGACAGAAATTTTACCCAAACAAAAACTGCAAGCCGACCACGAACATTTTTTTGATAAAGAAATTGTTAATCATGGTCCTTTCACACATATTCGTTTAAACATTTTTCCTGATGGCGGTGTTAGTCGTTTACGTTTATTTGGTAACATTAAAAAGTAAATGACTATACAAGAATTAAATAACCTCCCGCCCGATAAAACTTTCGAAGAGTTGTTCAAATGCTGTGGCTCTACCACATGGGCAAAACAACTGGCAACTAAAAAACCGTTTGAAAGCAAAATAAGTTTATTACACAACTCTAATTGGATTTGGCAAAACTGTACAGTACGGGATGGTTTGGAAGCTTTTACGCATCATCCAAAAATTGGTGATTTAAAAAGCCTCGAAAAAAAATTCGCCTCTACTAAAGATTGGGCCGGTGGCGAACAGGCAGGCGTTAACACCGCCACCCAAAATACATTGGTAGCACTGGCAAATGGTAACGAAGCTTACTTAAAAAAATTCGGCTACATATTTATTGTGTGTGCCACAGGCAAAACCGCCGAAGAAATGTTAGCTTTACTAAACACACGTTTGGGCAACACACCCGACATCGAAATTAAAATTGCAATGGACGAACAAAATAAAATCACTCACATACGTTTAGAAAAATTAATCGAATAAAAAGATGAGCGCCATCACCACACACATATTAGATACTTCCATAGGCAAACCTGCACAAAACGTTTCTATCGTTTTAGAAAAACCAAATGCTGATGGCACCTGGTCTCTCTTAGGTAAAGGACAAACAAATGCCGATGGCCGTCTACCGGGCTTGTTGGCCGATGATATAAAATTACAACCCGGCATTTATCGTTTGGTGTTTGATACCCAATCTTATTTCAAAGCGCAAGGTGTAAAAGCATTTTATCCTTCGGTAACAATCGTTTTCCAAACTACCGATCAGTCACACTATCATGTACCACTTTTATTAAACCCCTACGGTTACTCAACCTACCGTGGTAGCTAATCAATATTAAAACGCAACAAAATATTTTAACCACAAAATAATATGAAACAATCTATTCCTGCTCAAGAGAAAGAAAGTATCTTAAATGAATTAGGCAAAGCAAACAAAGCTTTCCAAAAAATTTATCCCGGCGATAAACCCGATCGTCAACCTGTGCACACTGTGTATGGTGGTGCCGATTTATTCACTGCCGACTCAGCCGAAAAAATGGGACAAGCAGCCTTAAAAACTCTTTTAAACAATGCACCCAACTTTGTTGAGTTTGCAAAAGCCATTGAGTTATCTGGTCACGAAACATTGCCAAGCAATGCTGCCGAAATAGAAAAGCTCATAAAAAAAATGGATGGTCTTTCTGAAACCGACCGCAAAAAAGAAACAGCTTGGTTATCATATACTACGTACAACAAAGTAATTGCAAAATTAAAAGCCGAAGCCTTAGAAGATTTTCGTATCGATTTTGAAGATGGTTTTGGTAACCGCTCGTGGGACGAAGAAGATGCAACTGCCGTACAAGCCGCTACCGAAGTAGCCAAGGGCATGAAAGCAAATTCGCTTTCACCTTTCATTGGCATACGCATAAAACCTTTTACCGAAGATTTAAAAGAACGCGGCGTTCGCACACTCGATATTTTTCTAACAACATTATCTGAGCAAACCAACGGCAAACTACCCAACAACTTTGTAGTTATGTTACCAAAGGTTAGCATCCCTGAGCAGGTAAGTGCTCTCGTAAAATTATTCGAAACCATCGAAGCCAACACACAAATACCAAGTGGCGCGCTTAAAATGGAAATGATGGTTGAAACTACACAAGCCGTTATTGATAAAGATGGTAAAAACCCCTTGCGTACTTTTGTTGAAGCAAGCAAGGGCCGCATGATTGCAACTGCGTTTGGCACGTATGATTATACCGCGGCTTGCAACATCACTGCTAAGTATCAGGATATGGGGCACGCCGTTTGCGATTTCGCGCATCATTTCATGAAAGTTTCTCTTGGCGCAACGGGCATTTGGTTGTCCGATGGGGCAACAAACGTAATGCCTATCGGCCCGCACCGTGGCGATAATTTAACCGCCGCTCAATTAGCCGAAAATAAAATGGTGGTACAACGCTCTTGGAAAAAAGCATACAACCACACACGCTACTCGTTATGGAAAGGCCTTTATCAGGGTTGGGATTTAAACCCCGCGCAATTCCCCATGCGTTATGCCGCCGTGTATTCTTTCTTTTTAGAAAGTTATGAGGATGCTGCTAAACGCCTGAAAGCCTTTGTAGAAAAAGCTGCGCGTGCAACCCTAACCGATGATGTGTTTGACGATGCCGCCACCGGACAAGGACTTTTAAACTATTTCCTGCGTGCCATTAATTGCGGTGCCATCTCAGCCGATGATGTAACAGCAACAGGTTTAACTATGGAAGAAATAAGAACCCGTTCTTTTCTGAAAATTTTAGAAAACCGCCGCAAAAAAATGGCTAACTAATTTTTGTAGTGAGTAAAAGCAAAAAAGTCGCTCTTGAGAAAGAAATGGCTTTTTATTTAACCTGTTTTTAAATTACTGTTTAATAAACTTTTTGTTAGCAGTTCCTTCAGCCGATTGTATTTTAACCATATATACACCGCTTTGTAATTCACTAACGGGTATAATAGCATATTTGCTAAGCTCATTGTATTGCAAGCCTTGCACTACATTGCCCAGCATATCAAAAACTTCTATAGTTACATTTTTTTGCATGTTTGTAAATTCAACATACACATTCATATTGGCAGGGTTTGGATATAAATTTAAATCAAGCTGTGGCATAGTATTTTTCTTAATACCTACATTGCTCGAACAGCTTGGGTAATTGTTTGCGTTAAACCATTTTTTAACCCTAATATTATCTTGCGTAGCACGGTTAATTAGGCAAGCACTGTTTGTATCGCAGTTGGCAGAATCTTGCGAAAAAACAAATGCACAATCTAATGTGTATGGTTTAAAAACTACGTTAAAATAGGGTTGCATGGTAAACTTGCCTGTGTTAACTATCATTCTTCTATCGCCCGGAAAATTGCCTGCTTGTCTTTCTGTCCATCCTGTAGTACCAAAGCTGCCTGTTGGTGTTACGGGGTTGTTACAATTACCTCCCAAGGCAAACCCATATGGGTCGGTATTACCAGGGTATAAATATTTGCTCGGTTGATTAATTGCATTAACCCCTTGGTTACCATAGGTCATTAGTGTACCATCTTCCCACTTACCACGCATCAGGTTATCATAAACAATATATCCGTTAGTAGTTGGTAGAATACCATTTTTTTGACTTCCAGTATTGTTATACGATGTAAAGCCGCTCATCATACAATGCTCGCCTGTTTCATCAATTTGGCAGTTATGGTTGTTATCTATTCCATCTCCGGCATCGGCAATGGGGCCTTGCAAAATATTACAGGCAAATACCGGTAAGTTAGTATGATAACCGGGTGTTGAGCCGTTATCATCATCATATGCATCGCCATTATAAGTATAACCAAAATCGTTAGTTACGTCGCAACCAATATAATCATCCTGATAATTTCCTAAATCGCTGTCAATCCACAAACTTATGCAAGTACTATCA